>ERZ1066124.6-NODE-6-length-300462-cov-22.629679_pt1 | contig 300462 bp, 259 predicted proteins | sample MGYA00382771_ERZ1066124 | MGnify/ENA primary metagenome ERZ1066124 (study PRJEB33369, sample SAMEA5778354) | biofilm metagenome | biome: Industrial cooling water; feature: Water cooling tower basin; material: Biofilm | place: United Arab Emirates | collected... | reverse complement strand
GCTTACTCAATTTCGTTCTATTTTTCCAGCAAACTTTGCCGCCCTAGAAAAAAATCGCAGGCAGATCATGCGATCGCCTGCAAAGTCAATTACTCAGATAACTCTAGTGATGAATTATGATGGCTTGGAGATGAAGTGCACCCAGAAATCACCATCCGGAATGCAAAGCCGCTCGATCATCGAGTAGGAATAGTGAATGTACTCGCCTTTACGATTGTTACCATTCGGCTCATTCAGGTCATAGCCCCACCAGTACCATTCACCAAACGGATCGTGTACTAAAAAGCCCAGTTCGTCGTAACCTGCTGCTACGACAATGTGACCAAAATCGGTGAAATAACCATGAATTACAGCCGGGTTGCCATCAGCTAACCAAGAACGAACTTGCTCGATCGTGGCATCCGTTCTAAACTCATCGCGCATTCCATAGTCCTGAACAACCTTCGCCAAATCATAAGGACTGTGACGACTGTACCCTCTGCGAACCATGTAATTGAACAGTTCATCCTCGAATTGTCCAGTCGTTTCTCTGCGAGCGGCTCCGAGGTAGCGCAAACACATCGCGATCGAAGTGACATTACAAGCACCATCTGGATTCAGAACATTGTCCCGCTGTGACTTGTAAGGAATATCTAGCTTGATTTTGGCAGGAAGCGTCCGGGGGAAAACTTGCGTCTCGCGGAAAATTTTAACGTGCTTGCCGAAAGCGTACCAGACATTCGTATCTTTGAAGGTATCCTTGCTAAAAAAGCAGCGGACATGACCGCGATCGATAGTATATGAATCAATTTGAAATTCTCTGCCTGCTCCGATCGGTTGCTTTTGATCCTCTGGCAGTTCGGACGATTGAATCGGTTTGCGCTTGAGAACTGTATTGGTCTCGATCTTGAGGGTCAGTGACATAGGGTAGTGCCCCTTCGTGTACGTGATTTACATTTATTGCTTCCTTAGCATTCCCGATTTTTCCAGGGAGCAACTTCACGATTTCTCAGGGGCAAACATTGATCATTCCGGATGCGGTTTATTCGGATTCGGCAGCGATCGCTTCTGTCGCTAAATTGCTTGAATCCGCGGAGAACGAAAACGCCCAACGTAATAATGGCGGTGCGAGAAAAGTCGTCAAAATCACCATCACAATAATGGCAGCATTCAAAGATTGACTCAGTGCACCTGTTGAAGCACCGATTGCAGCAAACACTAATCCAACTTCACCGCGTGGAACCATTCCCATCCCGATCGCCAATCGATTGACACCCGGTTGACCAAATACGCCTAACCCAGTCACAACTTTTCCAGCGATCGCAACCACAATCAGAAATGCTGCAATGACCAATCCTTCAACATTCTCAGGAACAAACGGATTTAATACACTAATGTCTGTTTTCGCACCAACGACCACAAAAAACACAGGCATCAATGTATCCGCAACGGGCGCAACCTGAGACTGCAACTCCTCTCGCTTTTCGGTTTCTGCTAAAATCAGCCCTGCTGCAAATGCCCCTAGAATTGCTTCTAGATGAATCGTTGCCGAAATGTAAGACAGAATTAGCGCAAAGAACAAAGCAGACAACAACACCTGTCCACGAGTTCTCATGTGATTGACTAGACCGACAAACACCGGATTCAACAATCGCCCGATCCAGATGGCTCCCACGAAAAACGCAGCGGCACTTAGAATCAGCATCGCAACATCTTGAACTTTCACCTGTCCATCCCGCGCCAACCCTGCGACGACTGCCAGAACAATAATCCCCAGCACATCATCAATCACAGCCGCACCAACAATAATCTGCCCCTCGCGCGTGTTCAATCGCTGCATTTCTGCTAGCACTTTCGCTGTAATCCCGATACTTGTCGCGGTCAAGGCTGCACCTGCAAAAATCGCTGGGATTGCAGGCATTCCAAAGAAAAGCATCAATCCAGTTGTACCCAGAATAAACGGTGTCACAACTCCGATCACAGCAACGATCGTCGATTGAATCCCAACCTTTAACAGTTCTGTGAGATCCGACTCTAGACCAATCTCGAACAACAGGACAACAACTCCAACTTCTGCCAAAACTGAGATGACTTCGCTCTGAGCTTGAAACACCTGAGCAAAAGTCTCTGGACTCATCGGTGAAGTAAACTGGAGCAATTGCATAATCAGCGATCGACTTCCATCTTCACCCGCAGACGCAAACATCAACAGATGGAGTGCCGACACCCCAACCACGACACCGCCAATTAATTCACCTAAAACTGGCGGAAGATCAATTCGGGCGCAGAGTTCTCCTCCTAACTTACTAGCGAGGTAGATCACTGCTAAGCTCAGTAAAATCGCAGCTAAGACGATCGCGCTACTTTCCGTTTCTGCGGTTGCAAGAAGTGGACGAAAACAAAAAACATTCATAGGGATAACAGATTGAAATGGGTCACTAAAATTGAACCAATGCGAGAAATTCCCACATTGGCTCAAAACTCAAAGATGTTGTGAAACAGAGTTAGCTTTCAACTTCGACAGAAGCCGATCGTTCAGTTACGGTTTCTTTTTCGTGTGGCAGCAACCAGCTTAAGAGAATTGCAGTCAAGCCACCCGTCGAAATTGCAGAACCAAATAGGTTATTGAATAGAGCAGGCTTGTTTGCGAAGATTTGCGGCATGAAGACCACACCCAAGCCCAAACCCAGTGAAACTGCGACAATAATCATCGATCGACGATCCATTCCCGATGAAGCCACAATGTTCAATCCTGCTACCGCGATCGAGCCAAACATAACCAGAGTCGCACCGCCCAAAACAGGCTGAGGAATCGCTTGGAATACACCCCCCACGATCGGTAACAGTCCCAAAATTGCAAAGATCCCAGCAACGAAGAAACCTACATAGCGGCTTCCCACTCCGGTCATCTGAATCACACCATTGTTTTGGCTAAAGGTCGTATTTGGAAAAGTATTGAGCACTGCTGCGATCGCAGAGTTGATTCCATCCCCTAATACGCCACCTTTGATTCGTCTCACATAGAGCGAACCTTTCACTGGCTCTCCCGAAACCGCAGAGGTCGCCGTCAAATCACCGACGGTCTCAATTGCGGTCAAAACATAGAGCAGAATGAACGGTGCAAACGCGCCCCAATCAAACGCCATCCCATATCGGAACGGAATCGGCAGACTAAAGAGCGGCAGTGTTCTCAGACTGCTGAAGTTCACCATGCCCATGAACAATGCGGCAATGTAACCGATGAGTAAGCCAATTGCGATCGCGCCCATTCGCAGAAAACGATTTTTCGAGAGCGTCAGCACAACCACAATGAGCAATACAGAGCCGCCCAGTGCAAGATTTTGCCAACTTCCGAACGAACCATCATTTTTTGCCAATGCAGCGGCTCCTCCCGCCAAACTGGTAATTCCGGTCTTAATCAAGCCCAGTCCAATGATCATCACCACAGTTCCCGATACGACAGGTGTGATGATTTTGTTCATCAAATGGAGGAAGCGACTGAGAATAATTTCAACAAAGGAACCAAAGAAGCACACACCAAAAATCAGTGCCAGTGCTTGTTCTGGAGTTCTGCCTTGCTGGAGTGCAACTGATCCCACACCGAGAATGGGTCCGAGAAACGCGAAGCTGGTTCCTTGAAGACTGAGGAGACCTGAACCAACAGGACCAATTCTTTTGCACTGAATGAAAGTACACAGTCCAGAAGCAAACAGCGACATACTGATGAGATAGCTGGTGTTTGCAGCATCTAACCCTAGACTGGTGCAAATAATAAGTGGAGGGGTGATAATCCCTACAAAAGCAGCAAGGACGTGCTGAAAAGCGACAAAAATCGCTTCTGGCACGGGGGGCTTGTCTGTTAAGCCGTAAAGGAGTTGCGATCGACTCGTCGGTTCTTCTACCTCTTGGAGGTCAACCGCAGTAAGGTCAGTATTTGCTTCTGTCATGTGAAACGATAGATCGGTAGTTAAGTGATATACCGTATACAACCAAATACAAATTGAGAAAAATGTTAGTCAAGCTACAAAAATATAGTTATTTAAGATTGTAAATCTCAACAGAGTCCCGTAAATACTCGGACTTCTCTTTGTCTTCTGTCTACAGGCAGATTTTATTCCCCTTCCAGGATTTTCACAGCGATCGAGCGTTTTCTTGGATTTTCGCTACCGTTAAGTGAAGCGAGTCGGTATTCTAGAAAGGCTTGGCTGTTTTCGGGTTGAAGAATTATGAGCGCGATCGTCACTGAATTGAAAAATCGCTTAGAAGCTGCTTTGGTTTCGGCGTTTGGGACGGAGTTGGCAGGGACTGACCCGATCTTAGTGCCGACAAGTAATCCGAAGTTTGGGGATTATCAGGCGAACGTGGCGATGTCGTTGGCGAAACGATTGGGCAAACAGCCGAGAGCGATCGCGCAAGAAATCACTGAAAAGTTGCAGATCGATGATTTGTGTGAAGCGCCCTCGATCGCGGGTCCTGGATTCATTAATCTGACGCTGAAATCGAGCTATCTTCAGGCGCAATTAACTGAAATGGCAGGTGATTCTCGGTTAGGAATTCCGCCTGTTAAAGATCCGAAGAAAGTCATTGTCGATTTTTCCAGTCCGAATATTGCCAAAGAAATGCACGTCGGACATCTACGATCGACAATTATTGGTGATTCAATCAGTCGCATTCTAGAATTCCAAGGACACGATGTATTACGTCTCAATCATGTCGGAGATTGGGGAACTCAGTTCGGCATGTTGATCACTTATCTGAGAGAAGTTGCACCGGAAGCACTCACAACCGCAGATGCGCTCGATTTGGGTGATTTGGTGGCGTTTTATAAGAAAGCGAAACAGCGATTTGATGAAGACCCAGAGTTTCAGGAAAAGTCGCGTCAAGAAGTAGTGCGATTGCAATCGGGTGCAGAAGATACTTTAAGAGCTTGGCGATTGTTGTGTGATCAATCTCGTCGAGAGTTTCAAGTTATCTATGATTTGCTCGACATTCACATTGAAGAGCGGGGAGAGTCATTTTACAATCCGCTTCTACAGCAAGTGGTCGAAGACTTAGAGAAAGTGGGCTTGCTCGTAGAAGATCAAGGCGCGAAATGTGTGTTTCTTGAAGGCTTTACCAATCGTGAAGGGAATCCGTTGCCGTTGATTATTCAAAAATCGGACGGTGGATATAACTATGCAACAACTGACCTAGCAGCGATTCGATATCGAACACAGCAAGAACATGCCGATCGCTTAATCTATATTACTGATGCAGGACAAGCAAATCACTTTGCTCAAGTCTTCCAAGTGGCACATCGAGCGGGTTGGATTCCCGATACGATCGATATCGTACATGTGCCGTTTGGGTTGGTGCAGGGCGAGGATGGAAAGAAATTAAAAACGCGATCGGGCGATACGGTTCGACTGCGGGACTTGTTAGATGAAGCAATCGATCGAGCAAAAGCGGATTTAGAAGCGCAACTGGCAAACGACGATCGACAGGAATCTGAAGACTTCATCAATCATGTTGCTAAAACGGTTGGAATCAGTGCGGTGAAGTATGCTGACTTGAGCCAGAATCGAACGAGTAACTATATTTTTAGCTTCGATAAAATGCTGGCACTTCGCGGCAATACAGCACCTTATATGTTGTATGCCTATGCTCGAATTCAGGGAATTAGCCGCAAAGGTGGCATTGATTTCAATCAACTTGGTTCTAATGTTGAATTAGTGTTAGAGCATGAAGCAGAGTTAGCTTTAGCAAAATATCTGCTTCAGTTCAGTACTGTTCTATCTGAAGTGGAACAAGACCTATTTCCAAATCAGTTGTGTGATTATCTGTTTCAACTGAGTCAGAAATATAATGTGTTTTACGATCGTGTTCCTGTTCTCCAAGCAGAAGAACCGTCGCGAACTTCTCGATTGGTGCTGTGTGACTTGACAGCCAGAACGCTGAAGCTTGGATTATCACTGTTAGGAATTCAGGTATTGGAGAGAATGTAGATCTGACAGAAAATAACGATCGCTAGGATTGGTCAGAGATGGAATTTGAATGGGATGAAGAAAAGCGTCTGGCGAATCTTCGCAAACATGGTATCGATTTTGTTGACGTTCCAGCAGTATTTGAGGAGGATATTGTCATCGTCGAAGATGCTCGATACAGTTATGGGAGCAGCGTTTCATCGCATTTGGATTGTTACAAGAGCGGGTCATTGCTGTTGTCTATACTGAGCGTGAAGAATCAATTCGGATTATTTCTGCACGAAAGGCGACTAAATATGAACAACGAACCTATTTCGAGCAACTCTCAGACTGATTGGCAGCGTTTAGATGCGATGAGTGATCAAGACATTGATTTCTCAGATTGTCCGGAGGTAAGCCCTGAACAGTTCTCTAAAGCAGTGGTTAGAAAAGGTTTGTCACCTGCCAAAAATAAAGCACAGGTTACGCTTCAACTTGATCGCGATGTATTGGAGTGGTTCAAGTCTCACGGACAGGATTATCAGGATCAAATTAATGCTTTACTTCGAGCATACGTAGAAGATCAGCGCTCGACTAAGTAAGTGATGCAAAACCATGTTGATTCGGAAAGCGATCGAGACTGATTTTGACTCGATCTGGACAATCTTCAAAACCGTGATCGAACCTGGAGATACTTACGTTTTTGCTCCCGATACGAGTCGCGAAGATGCGTTCTCCTATTGGTTTGGGGCAGGAGTGACAGCTTATGTCGCAGAAGAGGCAGATCAAATTCTCGGAATGTACAAATTAGTTCCGAATCAAAGAGATCTGGGTTCTCATGTTGCAAATGCTAGCTTTATGGTTGATCCAAATTGTCGGAGTCGAGGAATTGGTAAAGCAATGGGAATTCATTGTTTGCAAGAGGCAAAGCGATCGGGATATTTGGCGATACAGTTTAACTTTGTAGTGAGCACAAATCAGGGCGCGATCGCATTGTGGCAAAAGTTAGGATTCTCGGTCGTTGGAACTTTACCCAAAGCATTCCATCACAAAACGCTTGGGTATGTCGATGCTTATGTGATGTATCGCTTCTTGGATGATATCTCTTAAGCTTCAATCTCCAAAGAGTTCACCGGATGAGCAACACAGCACAGCGCATAACCCGCTTCTTGATCCGCGATCGACAATGCAGTTGGAACGCTTTGATAGCGAACTTCTCCTTTACGGACTTTGACCTTACACATTCCGCAAGCTCCCGCTCGACAAGCATGGCGAATCTGTACTCCTGCTTGTTCTGCGATTTCTAGAATGGGGGCATCATGCTCGATCGAGACGTGCTGATCAGACTCGGTAAAGTAGACTAAATTAGCCTGAGACGGAACTTTTCCATTTCGTTCAGGAGCAAGAATGATAGTCGGTGCAAGTGATTGACCGCCAAAGCTTTCCTCTTGATAGTTCTGCATCGGGAATCCGATGCGCTCCAACAGAGTGCGGATATTTTGCATAAACGGTTCCGAGCCGCAGACGTATACTGATTGATCGAGCAAATCCGGTACAACCATAGCCAGCATCGATTCAGAAATTCGCCCAGTCAATCCCATCCATGCCTGATGAGTGCGAGTTAGGGTGATAGCCAGACGCAAATTTGACATTTGAGATGCGATCGCTTCAAGCTCTTTTCGGAAGACAATATCCTCTGGAGTAGTAGCACTGTGAAGAAAGGTAATCTCACAGTCCGATAAGGTATCTTGCAGCCAGCGCAACATTGACATCATCGGAGTGATCCCACTTCCCGCAGAGATCAACAATAGCTTTTTTGGAACATTCGGAACACAGGTGAAGCGACCCATTGCGCCAGCGATGAGCTTAATGCGATCGCCAATTTTAAGATGATCATGCAGCCAGTTCGAGACAAGCCCGCCCGGAACACGTTTGACTGTGATGCTCAGATGATGCGGACGAGTTGGAGACGACGAAATCGAGTAAGGGCGAAGAATGGGTTGATTGTCGATCGTGATTTCGATGTTCACGAACTGTCCTGGAAGATAACAGAACTGAATTGCAGGTTCAGCAACAAAGCAGAAAGTTTTTACATCCGGTGTTTCGTCGATGATGCGACAACAGCGACAAACGAGATCTTCATTGTTCCAAGACTGGTTAGAAGGCTCGATCGTGGGTGTTACGTCAGCAAGTGGAGATAGCTCTTCGATATGTAGAAATGTTTCTCCAAGCTGAAGTAAATCGCCAAGTTGAAGCTGACGAGGCTCTTCTACAGGAATGACCTCACCGTTTAAAACAGATCCCGATGCACTTCCGACATCAATAAAATAGTAGGAACTCTCTAGATAAACAATCCGTCCATGTACTCGGCTGACTTCTGGACTTGCCAGCACAAGATCGCAAGTCGTTTGCCGCCCGATTACCCATTCGGTTTGTTCGGCATGGGACTTCTCAAGCTGATGAATTTGGAATTCTCGTTGCTCAAAGTTCACTGACTTTAGCGTCAACATGGGACATCACCTCTTTTATTTTGCACAACGAGATTAGGGATTAGCGCGTCTGGACGGTTTCGCGATCGTCCGTGCCACCGTAGTCGCGGTGTGGAGTTCTGCAACCGGGGACTGTGCGGCAGATAAGATTTCTGGATTGTGAAGTGCGATCGCTTCGATCGTCGAGAAATGCTCAGAATCGGTGATCTGGAGTTCTTGTCTCAGTTGACGGCAAAACTCAAAGCTACCAGAAGCGCTTACCGCTTGTTGCCGTAGTAAATCCAGTACTACATCGCTGTAGGTTTGAAGTCGGACTTGTTGCGAAACGCCTTGTAACACTTTGACGAGCGTATATATTTCGTCGGGGGTGAGTTCATCGATCGATCTACCTTCTAACAAGTTGCGATCGATGGGAAGCTTTTGAAGTTGTTTCCGCAAACTGATCGCCATGTTCTCTCGTTCATATTGGCTGCGAGTCCGGCGAATCGTGCGATAGAGCCAGAGTGAACCGACTAGAACAATCAATGCGTTGAATGCTAGCAAAGGATAGGTTGGCAATCGATTGAGGGAAGGACGTGCACCGTAAGAAAAGAATGTCCAAAATGATGCGATCGTAAATAAGGTAAAGGCTAAGTGCTGGGCTTGTTCTTTGGAAATTGATCGACCTTTATGGGTAAGCCTGCGGCAGAGCTTTTCTAAGATCAATCCTAGGCTAAATGTAATGGCAGTTAAAAGTGCGAAAGTGATAAAAACAGCGATCGCTTTCGGAATTGGAATGGCATGTTGATAAAGATAAAAGCCTGTATCCAAGACGTTTTCAACTTGCTTATCCTCATGCGTCCATGCGCCCGTGAAATAGTAATCCCAGTTGCCTGCATAAAGGAAATAGTACAAATAAAAGGCAATCACCATGCCTAGATATCCGTACTGAACTAATCTACGTCCTGGTTTATTTAACTCAGTCCAATAGCTTTTTTCTGCATCAATATCAAGGCAAGCCGCTTTACAACCGACACAAGCGCTTTGTTCTCGCTCAGTTTGGGGATCAACAGTCCGGCACATCGATTGTGTAATCGATGCTGTGGGTCTGAGATGATTTTGGCTACCAAAGAGCGATCGAGGTCCGGTATAAACCATTTGCACCGGAGCCATCGGACAGAAATATTGACACCAGCTTTTTCCGGCATAGAGATAGCCAACTAACATCGCACAGCCAATCGTTGCAAGCAGAAAGACTCCTAACGAAACGCGATCGGAATTCACATAAAGAATTCGCAGTCCTAAGCCCAGAAAGAATAATCCAAACTGAACATAGAGATGATTCCGTCCCAGCCAAGAATGTTCACTGATTATCACAACCTCGCGGCGCACTTCTCCCGTAGTACTGTCAGTTACTTTTCGTCGTCGTTGAATTCCCAATGCGCGTGGAACTTGAGAGAGGAACGACAGTGGACAAATTCGCCGCCAAAATTCGTGTCCCAACACTAATAAGATAAAGATCCCACAAGGAACAATCATCGCCCACCAGATCAAAGCGCTCATCGAGAATGAAGACTGTGGTAGACAAGTTTCTCGAACTTTTATGCACTGCTTCAGATTGACATGAAATGGACTGGTGAGATTTGTAGGATCAGTAAATGCAGGGGTGATTGGGTCATAAAACAGAGATGCGATTAACAATAGCCAGCCGAGCGTCAACAACCAGCGAACGCGGTGCATGGTCTTTTCGGGAACTTTGTGCAACATAAGATTTTGCCTCTCGGAGCAGTAGATAACAATCAGAAGAAGGTGTTTGAAAAGTGCTCATTCATTGCGTTCACCCGCCCGTGATTAAAATCCGGGCTAACGGTACGAAGTCCTTTGAAAAGGACTGAAGACTCCACTTGGCTTATAGTCCCTTCAGTGGACTTTGTTCGATTAGCCCCGACTTTCAGTCCGGGGGCGGGTGAGAGCAAGAAACGATACTCTTTAAACATCCTCTTAGAAGCTCTTAGTGAATTTGCCAGAAGCGTAATCGTTGATCCGCATTCCAACTCACGAGATAGTCATGAGAGGGACTGAATGCAATGTTTTTGGGATTGTCTAGCCTGCCTGCCTCTTGCATCACAAGCTGTCCATCTTTCGGAATCCAAGCCCGAATACTACCGTTACTGTGAACTGTCATAATATTGCGCTTGCATTTAGACACCATGATTGAATCAGCAGATGCTTCTGGTAGCACTTGAGCAAGGGTTTCACGCTTGAGATCCCACATCATTCCTCGGTCTTTTCCAAAGCTAATGAGTGTGTGATCATTCACAATTTGCAGCCCGACAATCTCATCAGTATGTCCAGAGAATGTTCGATCGACTTGTCCATCCCGAAGATTCCAAACTTGAAGTTTGCGATCGCGGCTTGCAGTAATTAACCGATCAGAAAGAGTGGGATAAGCGATCGCTGTAATCTCCGAGGTCGGAGAATTGAGCGTTCTGATCAATGTTCCTGTTTGAAGATTCCATTGACGAACGGTTCTATCTTTACTACTACTGGTGACTATTTTGAGATCCGGACTAATTGCGATCGCAATCACAGATTTTTGATGTCCTGTAAATTGTTGCAGTAATCGACCGCGATTGATGTCCCAAAGCTGAAGTGTACCATCTTCGCGACCACTCACTAAGAATCGACTATCTGAACTAATCGCGAGTGTGGTGATCGGAACTTTGTCATTGGGCAGCGTTGTCGTCTGTTTGCCGTCGGGTAATGACCATAACCGCAATTGTCGATCGCTGCCTACACTCACCATCGTTCGCTTATTTGGGGCAATCAGTAATCGATCAATTCCAGGTTTCATCGATAGTTCACGCAACATCGTTAAGTGATTCGCTGTTTGCGGAAGAATTTGCTGTTCGAGTTGTGCAATGGTGCTTGTTGCTTGCTGACTCAACTTGGGGAACTGTGAGACCAAAGCGCCACAGAATAACATTGTCGTCATCGGTATAATCATTCTTTGAACATTTAACGAACGGTTCGATCGAGGTCGCTGAGCAGTTCGCCATTGTTCAAGATCTGCTAAGACTTCAGAAGCATCTTGATAGCGATCGCTCACTCGACTCCGCACTAACCGATTCAGAATCGTCATTAAATTTGCTGGAAGAGACAGCTTTAAATAGTGCTGCCAGTCCAGTTCACCCGAAATCAAGTCTTGTTTGAACTGTCGTGGGTCAGCTTTAGTGAGTAGATGAATAATTAGAATTCCTAACGCATAAAGATCACTGTTGATCTGAGGCATTCCCAAGCATTGTTCGTCGGGAATATAGCCAGGGGTTCCGATTAAAAGGGGTGGCGTTGTTTGTTGATCGGTTTTGGAAGCTGCACCAAAGTCAATCAGCACAATCTTACTATCGCGGCGGCGGTAAATTAGATTGCTCGGCGTGATATCACAGTGAATCACATTGTGAGAATGAATGTAATTGAGTACTGGGAGCAATTGCAAGAGAAGCGCGATCGCTTTTTTTGGACTAAACGGCTTTGGCGAATTGACCCAAGCGGCGAGTGTGTCTCCTTCGATGTACTCCTGCACAAGATAGGTCGAATCTTGCTCATGAGCGTAAGCAAAGAGCGTCGGAATCTGGGCATAATTCTGTCCAAGCTGTCCAAGCAAATGTGCTTCTGCTTCAAACAGTTGACGAGCCATTGATAGTGGAATCTTACTTTGTGCGGGAAGTTTAAGCTGCTTCACCACACATAAAGGATGTTGAGGAAGATATTTATCACGAGCGAGATACGTCTCGCTAAATCCGCCTGTGCCTAGATTCTCCAGAATGAGATAACGCCCGGTTAGAAGTTGCCCAATCATAATTCATCAGCCTCAATTTGCTGAGTTCCACGGTCTAATCTGTTGCAAAGCTTGTCGATCGCGTTGATCGTGAATCTTGTTGATCGCCGCGCGAATCACGATCGCGTTTCTAAATAAAGCAGCAAGGTCTCTAAATCTGTTTACAAATACTATTGCGACATTATCAGTAAACTGTCGCTCAAGCTTGGGTGAGTGAAGATGGATTGTGAGTATTGGTGAGATGCTGGCATAAATTATAACGATTGCTGTCACGCTTGACTAGATATTCTGCGAGTAATGCCTTAAAAAAATCATTAAATTAATTAGAACCCAAACTCTAAAACTTGGTTCTAATTAACTCCTAAAGACTAAAAAGCACATTTACCTAATGCAATGATGCTTAATTGGTGTGACAGTTCGCAAAGTGACACAGGGATTGCTTACCATCGAGCCATAATCCTTGAGTCTAAGACACATAAATCAGGGCGATCGCACTAATCTAGAACGATTTCACAACTTATCTGCTTTCTCACTCCTCGATTCGTTAGGAGTCTGTTTTCGTGCGGGTGTAACTGCCAGAGCGTTCCTCAATCCGAGGCAAACAAGCGACTGCAACTGAATCGAGTCAAACACACGGCTTTCTGTTGTGTTTCAAAAAGACTCACCCCATTGCAAAACGACGATACTGGCATTAACGATGATCTCACCATTTTGGAAAGCTTCTGAGCTTCAGGCTTGTCAACTTACAGCATTCTTAGAGCGATCGCTAAAACCGATTTGCGTTTATGACGATCAAGGACAAAAAGTTTATAGCAGTCAAAGCTTTTTGAATCTGCTACAAACAGGAGCAAATCGAACTAATTTTTTTGACTGTTTCCGGTCTGATTTGCGATTGAAACTCACGAAACTTTGGCAGCGAGCGTCGCAAGGAGAAGCCGTCCAATTTACGGCTGAACTGAAAGACGTAAAAGAGACTTTAGATTGTTCCCTGGAATTTGATCAAAGTGCAAAATTAATGTTTTTTACGATCGAGAAAAGCAATATTCGTGATCTTACTGAGGCGTACGAGAAAGCAATTTTACAATCAGCACATACGAATCTTGCAACGGCACTGATGAATTCAAATGGCGATGTGATTCAGTGTAATGAGAATCTACGGAGTTTATTGGGAATAGACGAACAAGAAGCGATTAATCTTGATGAATTTGTGCATGCGGACGATCGATTTATCGATGAGCAGTCGAAACAGAATTTGATCGATGGAGTGATTGGTTCTTATACGATCGAGAAACGATTCATTACTAAAAACAACGGCATCCTTTGGTTGAATTTGAATGTTTCAGTGATCGAAATTTTGACAGAGCCGTTTGAACAGCATTATTTTGCCGTGATATTAGAAGATATTACAGAAAATAAAAAGATATACAGCACCCTGGTCAGAACCGAAGAAAAATGGAAAACACTGTTTTTAAATAGTCCGTATTTATTTATCCAAGCTAGCCATAGCGGACAAATTATTTACATCAGTCCTGCGGTAGAAACACTTTTAGGATATCAATCTGAGGAATTACTCGGTCGTCAAATCAAAGAACTTATTCACCCAAGCAATTTAAATGAAATTGATCTAGTACTGCAACTGTGGAGCAACAATATTCAAACGAGTCCGTCTGGGGTTGAATGGTGGTGGAGAGCCAAATCAAATCGATGGGTCGCGCTTGCGATTCATGGTCAACGATTCCCTTCAAACTTAGAAATGGATGGTGTCATGATGAGTGGTCATAATATCACCGATCGTAAAGCGTTAGAAATTGAATTGAGAGACAACGAAGAGAAATTTAGATCACTTGTTGTTAACAGTATGGGTACGGTATTTCGATGTGATTCTAGCTATATGATGCAGTTTGTTAGCGACAAAATTCAAGCAATTACCGGATATCCAGCCTCAGTATTTGTGAATAATCAAATCCGATCGTATCTGAGCATTGTGCATCCAGATGACATTACGATTTTGAAAGATTCTTTGATGCAAACGATTCTCGATCGACATCCTCATTCAATCGAATATCGCATTATTGATGCAAATGGTGAAATTCGTTGGGTTACTGAACGCAAACAAGGAATTTTTAATCAAAATGGTTATCTATTGTGTTTAGATGGATTGCTATTAGAGAGGAGCGATCGAGAACCGATTAAAGCTGAGTTATCCGATTAGAAACTCGTTAGAAATATCGCCCCTCACCCAATTGAGTTAGAAGTCAGAAATGCTTTATATTCTGGCTTTTTTGCGTGATATTTACTACTCGACTATCATCATCCCTTTACAAACTAGCCTGCATCTTTGTGCAATCTTTTATTGAATCCTTCTAGATTTAGAAAGCTTTAGGATAAAATGAGCCTATTGCAAACGAAAAAGTTTGTAATGTGAGCGATTTGTTTATCCGATTGCTCACAGATTGCAAGTTCCCTGATGTTTTGCCCAACCATTCATCTGCCATAACTATGAGTCGTGAAGTTCCCGAAGCGGACATTGAAGAGCGGCGAACGAACGCAACAATTCAGCCAGAAGTTGATGCGGCAAACGAGGAACTTCTTCAATCTGGACTTGATGCGGAAGATCCGACCTCAACTTCGACCGTCTTGTTGAATCAAGCAACCCAGCTTTCACCCAAAGCGAAAGTTGCTCTCATTCGCAAGCTCATCGCCCAGCTTGAACCCGATAATATTCAATCGATCGTTGAATTTGGACTAAAAGAAATCGGCAGTCGGCATCGTTCCGGCACACCTGCGATCGAACACAATACCCGTTTGTTGCTCAAAAAAGACTATAGCTATCAAACCCGCGGACTGACCGAACCCACGCAATATTTCGTGTATTTGAGACGACGAAAACCAAAGCTCGATCGATATATTGGCGCATTGTTCCATGTTCCTCAAGGTTGTACATTGTCATACTTTCTTGACACAGAAGAACGCTTGATTTTCAATTCACCACGTAATGTTTTTGAGCTTCGAGATAGTAAGACTCCTAATTTAATCCACCTTGTTCGCTTGATCTGTCTAGAGCCACCACCAGCCGACTATACTTTTGACAAACAACAGAATGATGTCCCCGATATTCAGCTTCATTTAGAGTATCTCAATCCCCAGACCTATCAGCCGCTTTCTAAGCAGAGCTATCCGTTTCCGAAATGTATGTATGAGGGCGGCGAACTCGATCGATATCGCTGGGAAGTGAGAGCGATCGAGCTTTCCCCGGAACTATCGGTGTCGTCTCGGAGTGCTTTGCCAACTTCAGTCGATGAGCCGCTCCCCACGGTTGAATCTTCGTTTGATTTGACAACCGCGTCGATCGCTTCACCTTTCCCAAATGAAGCAATTTCCGATGAGCCGCAACGTCGGGTGCTGGAAATCCAACCAAAACCGTTGACCTTTTATCTATCAAATCAGAGTGATGCGGATGTGATTCTGAAGCGGATTCGGCTGTGGGTCGCTTGGAGCGAGAAAGCAATGCCACAAGCGAGGTGGGAAATTCATCAGGATGCGGGAAGCTACACGTTGATGAATGCTCGATTTAAGCGGCGAATCCTACGATTTACGCCCGAAACAGGCGCGATCGTATTAGAAAGCTCTCTGCCCGTATTGATGCGATGGTTCCATGATTTGAGCTTAGCTGTGTCCCAATCACAAAATCGTAGACAGTATAGCGGAACACAATTAAAGCTGGCGCACACCCTATTTATTGAGATGAGCCTGCCGCAGACTGATCCAGCGATCGTGCTGAAAAAACTGTTCGGGGTTGAGTTTTCTAAGAAAGTGCTGTAGTGGGATTCTTCATCAATAAAACGATCGAACCGATTTGAAGTTCGATCGTTTCACTTTAGATCTGTAAATCTCAGATAGAATCCAGGTTAAATATCGCCCGCATTCCGGTAAATCTGCCATTCGTTACTACTGCGGTAGAGCAAAGAACCTCGATCGGTCACGCAAATCGCAACAGAAGCATCTTTGCAAGGTCCTCGAAAGAGCGTTGCCTGATGGTGTGAATTGCCACCTAAATCATGTTGATCGCAGGTAATTCGCTCCTCGATTACGACGAATGGTTTCTCGATCGTTCTACAGTAAGCCTGAATCGCTGCAAGACTGATTTTGATTGCGGCTAAACACTCTTCTGGCGGTAGATTCTTCGCAAATTGCAGCGCCGCATGAATTCTCTCGCTCAAGGTGTGTGCTTTTGTTGAAACTGGCTCAAGGGTTTCAAGTGCTTGAATCATTGTTGCTCCATTGATTAGTCAATCTGAAGAAATGGAGAGCACCCCGATCCTCTCCATCAACTGAAATCGTAAAATTAGTGACCGATCGCACAATGCACTGGGCAGATTAGTAACATTGCGATCGTCAGAACTGGAACGAGCGATTGTATAGCAGTACTTACTCTAGTTAGGACACTTCGAGCACGCCCCCAGCCCCCAAGTTTGGGGGAGCAAGAGTCTTGAGCGCGCAGAATTGGGGGTTTGGGGGCAACTCCGAGCATGTCCCAATCTAAGCTTCTACTGCTATAGAGAACGATATTGAAGTTTAGGCGTTTCTTTCTCCTCACGGAGTGCGCGTCAAAATTGCTTCGACGGGTTCGGACTGAGGAAGAGTCGGCGCATCTTCGATCGCAATTTGCAGCAAGGCAGGATCAGGTTCATAGCGATTGATCATGGCTTGCTGTAACAATTCCTGCACAGGCAAACTATGATACAGCGGGGTTCCTTCTAGTGCTTTGATTGCGTTGATTGTTCCCTGCCAATCCTCAGCGGATTTTGCTGATTTCGCTTGCTTCAACAATTGAGCTTGTTTTCTCCATTGTTGTTTGAGTTCTACGCCGCGATCGTGCCATTGACTCGTCTCAGGAATCTTATCAATTAATGCGATCGAGGTTGTGACCTCTGCTTGCTGGAAATGATTCGTCGCTTGTTGAACCAGTTCTTTTGACCAATCTTCCTCAAGCTGTTGAGCGACTTCATAGTATTGACTGTTCTTGGGAATGCCCGCGACCGTCTCCACTGCTGCCGTTAATTGATCGCGACTCGCAGCAGATTGAGCGCGATTGAGTAACTGCGAATAAGTCGTTTCAACTTCCTTCGGTAACTGATCAGGCTGTTTGTTGACTTGGAGCTTCTCTAGTTCGCTCCATTGCGGTTTGGAGTTGGACTCTGGAGCAAGATTGATCGGTTGGGTTTCAGTCGATCGACAAGTGTTCTTAGCATCAGAGCCATTGTCACACGTTGGAGCCGCCGTCTCTGATCCTGTAGCTTCTAGAGCCGTATTGATCAACAATGCAGAACAAAGAACCATGCTGCTGCTGGCGAGAATTCTAACGTTTGTCGATCGAGGATTAAATCGCCGACGTTTAGAACGACTGGTTTTAGCGGAATAAACCGGGTTATTAGTTGAAAGTGTCAAGGCTGAATCTCCTTGTAGGAACATCACGAATCATTGAGTTAGACAAGTTGGAAATCTGCGGCTGAGAATTTTCCTAAATTTGCCAGTCCAGCATCGCCTCGCTGGTTGGTGAGGTTTGCTAGAACACTGACATCGCCGCCGTCACTGAGATCTTGGGAGTACGCCAACCGAGTTAAACCAAGCGTGGAATTGAAATAAACAAAGACACCTTCATCAGCGGTGATTTTGTCATTGTTGGCGATCGCACGAGCCGCTGCGCCTGCTGCCGGGAACGGATCAGTCAAGACAATCACATTACTATCCCCGGAAAGTTCAGAAGCTTTACCTTTTTGAAACTTCTCGTTATCGAGATTGAGATCAAACTGGCTGAGCGCGAATTGATCTTCACCGATCGTAAAATCAGTAATCACATCAGGCTTGTTCAGTACTTTAATCCCGGTTTGTCCAGCCAGGGCAGGTGTTCCATTTGCAAATACATCTCCAATGTAAGCAAACTGATCCCGTCCGACATCACCCGTCAGCGTATCTGTACCATCGCCTCCGATCAAGATATCGTTGCCAACTTCACCCAAAACAGTATCATTGCCAGTTCCGCCGTTTAGCAGGTCTGCACCATTAAAGCCAAACAACTGATCATCGGCTGCACCAGCAAAAATCTGATCGTTGCCGTCGCCTCCAAAGATAGCATCATTGCCTTCAGTGCCTCTAAGTCGATCGTCGAATGAACTTCCGCCAATCGGCGTAAATACAGGAGCGGGCTGGACTGGAGTGGGAGCAGGTTGGACGGGAGCGGGAGCAGGGGGAGGTGAAACAGGAATCGGAGCGGGTTGAACAGCTTCGGGTGCGATCGAGCTTTGAGGTGGTGTGAGGGTATTGAATCCACGACCGTGCAGCGGCGTGCTGTTTAAGTTGGCGAGAACGGTTTGCAAGCCAGTTTGAACATTATTCATGGTGTAAATCTTTCCTTGTGTGAGTGAACAGTGCTGGAGAAGCTCAATGGAGCGCAGATGATCAGTATTCCAGCAGAGATAGATGCGTGAAGTGATAAAGTTCTCGATCGCTATATAGCAAGCAGCAGAATAAAATTCCTAAGCTACTTTTTCAATGCTCTGTGAGCTTCCTGTATCGGTTGATGCAACTAAACTTTTGTGAGAAATTTGTGAGTCAGCGATGAGAGCAACCTTCACTTTGTACCTAGAGTAAAGACTGTTCAGAATTTAGCCAACCTGATAATCTCAGAACTTTCGTTTAGTATATGTTATTTTTTATACTTAAAAAAGTGGCAATGAATCCAGCATCTTCAAACATATTCCGCATATACTGATAATCGTTTATACAATTTAAGTCATATTTTGATTAATTGGAACACGCTAATTTTAGATACTGTTCTAATTAACTTGATTAAGACATTCTTTACTCTCCGGATGGAATTACTGAATGCTGTATAAATGGTGGTCAGAGTGTCGTTAAATTTATTACAACGATCGCTTAACTAGAACAAATTTGAAAATAGTTCCAATTATTTCTAGACACTTGACAACATGTGGTGTAGCCTGTTCATGTATCAATTCTGCACTGGGTTAGGTGTAGAGTTTATTCAATCAATCAGGGTTTGATTGTTCGGCATTAAAGAATTTACTGTGCAATGTAGCAAGAGCTATCTCTACTACATCAGATTTTGGATTGAATGAATTTGCTGAGCATTCATCTCACGGAAACGCTGTTTAATTGCAAGTCTGGAGCGCTCCTATGAGTAGCTGTTTAAAGATTGGAAGTCGCTTACTTGATAGCGACCAAATGATTTCTGCCCTGGTGCAGTACAAGCTTCTAGAACCTTTGGTCGGACATCTATTATTAGATGAGGTATTTAAAGAAGTGCCTTTGCTAAAACAGGAAGTCTGTCAGGCAATGATCGGGCGGTCTGAGATTCCTGAGAATTTTGAGCAGTTTATTTTGCAGTGGTGTGAGCAGAAAGATATTACGCTGGAGTATTTTCAATCGGTGATTGTCCGAGACTGGCAACTGCAAAAATTTAAGCAACTTCAGTTCGGCTCTCAAGTAGAATCCGAATTTCTTCGCATGAAGCCTGATTTAGACCAAGTGGAATATTCATTGATCCAAGTTGAGGATCAAGCATTCGCACAAGAACTATACTTTCAGCTTCGGGATGATGGAGTTGAATTTGCTCAACTTGCACGAGAACATTCATTAGGGCGTGAAAAACAATCTGAGGGTTGGGTGGGTCCCGTTGCGTTATCGAGTTTACCGATCGACATTTCCAATCAGTTCCGCCATCAAAAAACCGGAATCGTTTATCCTCCAATCTCGATCGATCAGCGATTTTGGATTGTTCGACTAGAGCGATCGATTGCTGCACGATTAACCGATGCGACTCGTGCTCAAGTCATCGATCGACTCTATAACCACTGGCTGCAAACCCAGATTCAGAAAGTAATGAACACACCGGGCGCGATCGCGGTTCAGTCTGATCCAACGCCGCCAGTTTTAGCAGTGGCATAGATTTTAACTCAATGAAGTTCAGGAGGCTTGTGAATGACACAGAGCGATGAACGGCTGCAATTTCACCTCAAAGAGTTTTTCAAGACCTGGCTATTTAAGGAGCTACCACCCAAAGTTCAATCCGCGATCGCAACTAAATTACAGGTCTGCTCTTTCCAGCCAGGAGAAGTTATTTATTCTGCGCTGGAATTGCCGTCTGCTGTGCACTTTATTGTTCAAGGAACAGTCCGAATTCTAGGTACAGCGGCAGATCATTCTCCAACTTTATCAGTCGTTCGGAAAGGCTCGATCGTAGGTTGGGATGGTTTACTACGACGAGTGAATTCGGGCGAAGTTCGGGCGGCGATGGATACTCAAGCGATCGATAAATCAGTGATCACCTTAGCGCTTCCTGCCGATGCGTTTGAAGTGCTTGCCTTAAAGTATCTGATGCCTCAGTTAACTCAGCAGGTCAGCATTCTAGAACTCTTTGACACGCTGTATCGATCGCTTTCACAACGATCTGCTCCCGTATCAGATTTACCGGAAATCGTTCGATACATCGAGCAAGAACAATTCGCGATCGCGCAACACTGCACGATGGAAATGTCGGATCGATTACCAGACGATCGAATCTGGCTGGTAAGCGGTGGTGAATTTCTCAATGTTCCGATCGGGACACGCATCACGAATGTTAGAGAATTACAGCAATCGAATCCTTCTCGATATCCAATTCGATTGTTGGGTATCGATCGAGATTGCTTAACTTCTGCAATTCAACCTACCGCTTCTACTTCAATCACGACGGAAATTCCAAATGCTGTCGGTCAGGAAAATTTGGCTCCAGCAGATACGAACTATCCAGTGTGGAAATCGCGATCGTCAGAGTTAATCGAAGATATCGTTGCCAGTTTTGGTATGGTTTGTGATGTGCTCAAAGTTCCGTATCGTCCAGATTCGTTGCGACGGTGGTTAAAGCAGCAAAACCTCGATCGATTTGAGCCGATGGATTTGTATCTCAGAATTGCTCAAGCGATCGGGTTAAATGCTCAAATTGCGCGATTCACACCGACGGGAGGTGGACTTAATCGATTAACAACACCTGCTCTGATTCAGTTTGGGGACATTTTTGCAGTTTTATATACTGTGACTCCAAATACTGCGGTGTTGGCTTCTCCGCGAACTGGATTAGTTAAACTAGCTCCCGATCGCTTAGCTTCTCGGTTAACGATCGAGCCTGCTTCAAAGCGGGAAACAGCAGTTTGTCGGGCAATTGTTCTTGATCGATTAGCGACGACACCGACGAAGCGATTTGGTTTTCATCGATTTGTACCGATGGTAATCAAGCAGCGGAGTGTATTAATTCAGGTCTTGCTTGCATCTGTTGTCATCCAGCTTTTGAGCTTAGGAAATCCGTTATTAGTTCAACAAGTGATTGATAATGTGATTGTGAGTGCGAATGCTGAAGCAATGCCAACCTTCGGAGCGTTAATGATCGGGTTTGCGCTTTTAGAAGGTGTTTTAACCATTCTGCGAACTCAAATGCTAGTCAGTACGACCAATCGCTTAGATTTGCATTTGGGCGTTGAGATTGTTCGGCACTTACTACATCTACCGCTGAAATTTTTTGAACAGCGATCGGTCGGTGAACTATCTTCCCGATTGATCGAGCTAGAGAATATTCGCCAGTTTATGACCGAAACCGCCATTACAACCGTGATGGATGTTGTATTCTCGGTGTTCTACATTCTTGTAATGTTTCTCTACAGCGCACGATTAACGTTCTGTGTTCTGATCACGATTCCGATCGTAATTATTTCCACGTTGCTGATGTCTAAAATTCAGCAGAAATTAATTCGGCTCAAAGCGGATCAAGGTGCAAAGGTACAGTCTTATATCGTAGAAGTGCTGAGTGGGATTACATCGGTCAAATCTCAGCACATGGAATCATTGGTTGAAGCAACTTGGCGCGATCGCTATGTGCAATATCTCTCTACCGGATTTACGACCTCAAACATTAACACCATCTTTTATTCATACAGCAATTTCCTCAACACAATTAGTAGCTTACTGGTGCTCTGGGTCGGAGCAGAACTCGTTTTACAAGGAGAATTAACACTCGGTGGAATGATCGCATTCCGGATTTTGACAGGCTATGTCACCGGACCTTTACTCCGATTAGCCAGACTTTGGCATCGATTCCAGGAAACCTCACTTTCAATGGAACTGCTTGCGGATATTGCGGATGCACCGATCGAAGAAGAACTCACACAAGCACAACAATTTCAAATTCCAGCGATCGTCGGACGAGTCCAATATCGAGAGGTTTGTTTTGGCTTCAGACCCGGACAGCGACAACTCTCGGATATTTCTATCGACATTCAATCCGGTACTTTTGTCGGAATTGTTGGTCAGAGCGGCTCTGGAAAAAGTACATTGATGAAGCTACTGCCGCGATTGTATCTACCAGAAAGCGGCACAATTACGATCGATAACTATGATGTGTGCAAAGTAGACTTACACGCTTTGCGATCGCAGATTGGTGTCGTCTCTCAAGATGCTGTTCTATTCCAAGGAACGATTCGAGATAACATCACTTTGTTTGAACCATTGCCCGATGAAGTCGTGACCGAAGCCGCAAAAGTTGCAGAAGCTCATGACTTTATTATGCAGTTACCGGAAGGCTATCAAACTCAGATCGGTGAACGTGGATCATCGTTATCTGGAGGACAGAGACAGCGAATCGCGATCGCTCGTGTCGTCATTCGGAATCCCCGATTGTTGATCTTCGACGAAGCGACCAGTGCATTAGATTATGAAACCGAACGGCGAGTGTGTGCGAATTTGATGCAGCGATTTCGCGGTCGGACTTGTTTTTTCATCACCCATCGACTGAATACGATCGCTCATGCCGATTGGATTCTCTTTATGCAGTCCGGCATCATTGCTGAACAAGGAACGCATCCCGAATTGATGGCACTTCGACAGCTTTATTACTGCCTTTATACCCAACAATCACGAGAACCTTAATGAACCAGGAGAACCCTATGAAGCGTCCTCGATTTTTTGCATCACTCCAAACCCGCTATCGCATCTTGCAAGACGAAGTTGAAAACACACTAGAATCGAAAGCGACTGGATTACCAACGACTGCGAATTGGACAAAGCGACTGACACAGATCATTTTGCTCGGTGTGGCAGCGGGAGCAGGTTGGTCAGTTCTAGCACGAGTGGATGTCGTTGTAAATGCGAGTGGTAAGTTAGAGCCGCAATCACAGTCACAGGTTGTACAGTCGAGATCGGGCGGAGTTGTCACCGGGGTTTTAGTGCGGGAAGGGGAATCTGTCAAACAAGGACAATTATTAATGCAATTCGATCGCACTGCCTTGTTAAATCGGTTGCAGCAATTGTTAATTCAACGACAGCGATTAGTCAAAGAAACCGCTGTACTCCGACTGGCTCAACAAGGAAGATCGATCGCATCAGTGAGCAATAGCAGAATCGCGATTTCACCGGAATTGATGAGTCAAGTTCAAACTCGATTGCTACTAGTCGCACAACTCTCCGGAGATTCAGGGAGTCTTGCACCGGAGCAACAGCAGCGATTCAACTTATATCTACAGCAATTACGCGATCGACAATCTCTGACAACTCTACAGGCTTCAACCCTTGAGTCGAAGATGGCAGAAGCAGATGCCCAAATTCGTCAAACTGAATTTCAGCTTCAACGCGAACAAGAACTCTTAGATCGTTTGCGTCCTTTAGTCGAGCAAGGAGCAATCCCGCGTGTCAATATGGTGCAGCGTGAAGTCGCGATCGGAGATTTACAAAAACAATTAGTCCAGGGCAACTTACAACGGCAACAAGTCGAAATCAGTCAGGTACAAGGTCAAGTCGAAGCAGGAAAATCTCTAAACGAAACCCAGCAAGACTTACAGAAACAGTTAGCTGAGCTAGATACCAAGTTTGATAGCATCATCAAAGACAATCAGCGGCAATTAGTCGAAGTTATTTCACAGCTTAATCAGGTTCAACTCGATCTGAAGAATCAAGGACTACGATCGCCCGCAGATGGTGTAGTCTTTGAACTGGCAACAAAGCTTCCCGGTGCGGTCACACAGCCCGGACAAACCTTGCTGCAAGTCGTTCCAAACGAATCTTTGATCGCACGAGTTCAGGTCGCCAATGCCGACATTGCGAATGTTCAAGTTGGGCTTCCGGTAGATATTCGCATTGATGCTTATCCATTCACCGAATTTGGAGCCATTAAAGGCGTGATTTCTAAAGTCGGGAGTGAAGCGGTTCCAGTGAGTCAGCAAGCCCCGCGATCGACCGCGTTTCCGATCGAAGTTCGCCTCGATCGACAATTTCTAGAACGTCGATCGGAGCGATTCACACTCAAGCCTGGAATGACAATCACAGCAATGGTAAAAGTTCGACAGCGTGCCCCGATTAGCTATGTGACCGAAGAGATTACCAAGGCATTCGACGGAATGAAATCGGTGCGCTAGAACTTAATTGGAACTAATTTTAGAATTGTTCTAATTAAAGGTTGCGATTCGATCGAAGTTTGTTATAGTAGACCCAGAACAACGGATAACTTTCTACCGCAAATAGCTTCATTAGCAACAATGCTGCGGTTTTAGAAAGTCTTCAGCGTTTTTGATTGTTGAGTGCGATCGCAGTAATGTTTTTAGAACTGAAGTAGTGCAGGGTGTAACACTACTCGAAAACATGGCGTAACTCACGAAACCGTTCAGCAGCATTTCTCGATCGTCTCAACGCAGCAGAAATTGGTGAGCAATCCCTACATTCGTGCTGGTATTCATCAATTTTTGCGTTCTTACATTTCCAGGAGTGATTATGGAAGCTTTTGACAACAAAACACAGCAAAATCAGCCCAACGCGACGAGTATTGTTCCGAGCACAAGTCCGGATGCTGATTTGGCGATTCCTTCAAAAGGATCATCAACGCAAGCGACCGAACTTGAAAAAGCACTGAATCAAGCGCTACCTCCCGAAGAAAGCCAATCTGTCACATCGACTCCTGATGATCATGATCATGGTCCTGTGGTCGGTAAATTCCAGCTTCACGTTGACTTAGATCAGGTTGCAAATGCCAAAACTTTAGATGCCAAGCAAATCAAGCGGGAAACCAACTTTCGGGATGATCTGGGCGCGAAAGGCGACTATCTCAATCCCAAAGAAGGAAACAACGTTGTGATTGCTTCGGGTGACAGTGACATCATTCGTGGAACTGGTGGCGGTTTCAACACGATTACCACTGGAACAGGCAAAGATACGATCATTCTCGGCAAAGAAACGACCAATCGAGTGTTGGACTTTGACCCTGCCAACGATCGCTTTGTGCTTTCTGGACTCAATCCGAAAAACATCATTGTTGCTCAAGGTAAAAACCCCGGTAAAGGTGGACTGGATCAGCCACTCGATTCGGTGAACAATGCCTTGATCATTGATAAAAAGACCGAACACATTCTCGCCTCGCTTCCGTTTGTGAAAGCATCGGATATTTCTGAGAAGAACTTTGCGAGAAACAGTGCCGAAGCAAACCAAAGCCTTCGAGGGCTGAAAGATGCGGGCTTCAAAACTCAGAAAGGCAGCGGGAAATTGACCGGAACTCAGGGACACGATCGCTTAATTGGCGGGGGTGGGGATGACTTCTTGTATGTGGGCGATGATGGCTTCAAACTCAACACCGCCAAAGGTTCAGGCAAGACTGAATTTCCGTTCCGTGTCGATGATACGTCAGGAACAACAGAACTCACTCCAGAGCTAAAGAATGGCGTTCTGAAGGTCAAGGGTAACTACAAGGACTTGGAAGCGTTCCCATTGTTTAGCCAAGGCGAGAAAGAGATTGATCCCAAAGCTAAAATTCTCAATGGTTCAGATCCGAAAGCATTGATCGAAGGCTTCTTGAAAGTTCCGAAAGATGTTGAGGGTAATCCGATTTCTGGAACGCACCTGCACTTTAGTCCTTCGGGCGATTCGCGCGGAAGTTTCGCGGATGCAACGGTGGTGCGATATTTTACGAATACACCCACGGATGCAAAATCGGGAACGATCTCTGGTGAATTTGAACTGACTCCGGTGGAACAAGCGGCTTTCTTAGCAGGCGATTTCTATACCAATCTTCACACCAATGTTGATGGGGATAAAGATGGTAAAGCTGGATTCCCAACAGGCGAGAACCGGATCAACTTTAATCGGGATGTAATTCAGTTTACTTAGATCCTGATAAGCTCACTTGTAGAGGTCTAGCGGTTGTGTCCTCACCTAAGTCCGTGTTTCTCTGGTGAGGACAGCCTACATAGAATTAGAACACAAGAGTTATCCCATGAAAGAAACCCTCAATCAATTGCAGATTGTTTTCACTGTTGCGATCGCGACTTTTCTATTCACTCCTTCCACGATCGCTCAACCCTATCCCCCTTCCAAGCCACCGCTCGCCGCAGTCAACGGACAGTCATACTCTTTCACAATGACGCTACCCAAACGATCGAGAAATGGCTACACCAAACTGTCCTTTTCATTGATGAATCTCGATCGACAATCTGTTGTTCCGCTGCCACTCAATCTCAAAAATACGATCGTGAAAACCAATCGTAGAGTTGCCGTGAAAAATACCTCGATCGACGAAGCTGGAACGCTGTGGGTTGAGTTCAATTCGTCTGTTCCAGAAAACACTCCTCTAACCATCACTTTCAAAGCAAAAGAGCCACTTTTAGCAGGACGATATCGCTATCTGATTGCAGCTTATCCAGCGAGTGGTGCGAGTGCAGAGTTCGTCAATGATGGAACATTCACAGCACGATAATTTCTCTCAGAAATCTACCTCCCTACTCACACTTCGGATAGATAAGCTCAAACCAACAATTCGATTATTTTGACAGGAAGCCGCTTGTAACATTTCTCAAAGCTTTGGGAACTGCGGTTCAAACCTTCACGCATCAGAATTGTTATGAAAGTAGGGGCATGGTATTTAGGGGACAATCGTGCTGAATTTACAGTTTGGGCACCACGATCGCAAACCGTGACGTTGGAATTGCCCGATCGCTCGCTCGAGCTTACACAAAAAAATGAAGGCTATTGGAGCGCGATCGTTTCGGACATTCAGCCCGGAACACAGTACCGCTATCGATTGGATGATCAGCAATCCTATCCTGATCCTGCCTCGCTTTCTCAACCATTCGGGGTGCATGAAGCGTCCGCGCTAGTGGATCATCAGTTTGAATGGCATGACTCGGAATGGACGGGGATTGCTTTAGAAGACCTGGTGATCTATGAATTGCATGTTGGTACGTTTACGCCAGAAGGATCATTCGAGGCGATTATTCCGAGGTTGCAGACCTTAAAGGAATTGGGAGTAACCGCGATCGAACTGATGCCGATCGCACAGTTTCCCGGAGATAGCAAAACTGATGATCCCAAGGCTTATCGAAATTGGGGCTACGATGGTACTTATCCTTATGCCGTACAGAATTCTTATGGCGGTGTTGCTGGCTTGAAAAAGCTAGTGGATGCTTGTCACCAACATGGAATTTCAGTGGTGTTAGATGTGGTGTATAACCATTTCGGACCCGAAGGAACCTACATTCATCAGTTCGGAGACTACTTTACCGAAGTCTATAAAACGCCTTGGGGTAAAGCGATTAACTATGATGATGCGTATAGTCATTGTGTTCGGAGCTATTTTCTAGAGAATGCGCTGTACTGGTTGCGTGAGTTTCATATCGATGCGTTGAGACTCGATGCAGTGCAGGCGATTTATGATTTGGGGGCAAGACACTTTCTTTCAGAATTAGCCGATCGCGTTGATGAACTATCCCAACAGCAGAACCGTAAGCTTTATCTCATTGCAGAAAGTGATCTCAATGATGTGAAGCTGATTCGACCTAAGAAAGCGAATGGTTATGGATTAGATGCACAGTGGAGCGACGATTTCCATCATGCTCTACACGCATTACTCACCGGAACAAACATCGGCTACTATCAAGACTTTGGAACCTGTGAACATTTAGCGAAAGCTTACCGCGATACGTTTGTGTATGACTGGAAATATGCACCGCATCGTCATCGATTTCATGGTGCGCCCGCGCTTGATTGCGCGATGACTCAGTTCGTGGTTTGTATCCAGAACCATGATCAAATTGGAAATCAGATGCTCGGTGAGCGACTTGCGGATTTGATTTCATTTGAAGGGCTGAAATTAGCAGCCGGAGCCATCATTCTTTCACCTTATATTCCTTTGTTATTCATGGGTGAAGAATACGGCGAAGAAGTGCCTTTTACTTATTTTGTTAGCCATTCTGATCCGGACTTGATTCAGATGGTGCGGCAAGGCAGAAAGCAAGAATTTAAACATTTTCATTACGACGGTGAACCGCCTGATCCAGAAGCAAAAGAAACGTTCAATTCGTGTATTTTGCAATGGGAACGACATCAGGAAGGGAAACACAAAGTACTATGGCAGTTTTATCAGAAATTGCTTGAAATGCGGCGATCGATGCCTGCGTTTGTAAATCGCGATCGCAATTCTCTATCTGCCTGTGCGGAAGATGAGAAAAAATTCGTTTGGGTTGAGCGATCGAGTGCGGAACAAACTTTGTTAACGCTGATGAGTTTCAATCAGTCCGAGCAGTCGTTTGAATTCCCCGAAGGAAGATGGCGCAAAGTATTCGACTCATCGGATCAATGCTGGATGGGCGAAGGTGCGATTGCTCCAGAGAAAGGAGAACACGGCGAAACTGGACAAGTCAGCGGACAAAGTTTCGTGATTTATGAACGCATTTAATTGAGGAACTATGAGAACTCCAGTTACTACTTATCGAATTCAATTACATCAGGGATTTCCATTTGAAGCCGCGACCAAAATTGTTAGCTATTTGGCAAAGCTGGGGATTTCTGATTTCTATGCTTCACCGATTTTCAAGGCGAAAGCGGGCAGTACTCACGGATACGATGTGGTTGATCCGACTCAGATTAATCCTGAGTTGGGGACTGAAGAAGTCTTCAATCAATTAGTTGAAAAACTACAGCATCATCAAATAGGATGGGTGCAGGACATTGTACCGAATCACATGTCATACGATCGAGATAATCACTATCTGATGGATGTCTTGGAAAATGGTCTTGATTCGGATTATGTGCAATTCTTTGATCTTGCTTGGAATTCGCCATTCAGAAGTAGTCAAAGTCCGATTTTAGCGCCATTGCTAGGGGATTTCTATGGCTCTTGTTTGGAGAATGGAGATATTCAGCTTCAATACAATCAGGATGGATTAACGGTTAATTATTATGCGCTCCGTGTTCCATTAAGGCTGGAATCTTATTCGATCTTTTTGACGCATGATCTTGGGAAACTTGCAAGAACATTAGGAAGGCGACATCCTGATTTTGTCAAACTTCTTGCCGTTCTCTATATGTTAAGAAGTATCCCGGAATCTGGGGGTAAGCAGAGAAAGGATCAAGCTGAGTTTGTTAAGGGCTTACTCTGGGAATTGTACGAAGGAAATCCTGAAGTTAAAGATTTTATTGATGGAAATATCAAATTCTTTAACGGTGAAGCTGGAAATCCACATAGTGTTGATTGGCTAGACAAACTTTTATCAGAACAATTCTTCCGCTTGTCTTATTGGAAAGTGGGAGCCGAGGAAATCAACTATCGTAGATTCTTTACAGTGAATGAATTGATTTCTGTAAGGGTTGAAGATTTAAAGGTTTTCAATCAAACGCATGAATTGATTGCTCAATTAGTCAAAGACGGTAAAGTAACCGGATTGAGAATTGATCATATTGATGGTTTGTCGAATCCAAAACAATATTTGCAACGACTCCAAGAGAAAGTTGGCGATGTCTATATTGTGGCTGAAAAAATTCTACAGCCTGGTGAAGACTTGCCAAAAGATTGGAACATTCAAGGAACATCGGGATATGACTATTTAAATTATCTCAATAGTCTTTTCTGCGATGTGCAAAATGAGCAAAGATTTGATGAGATTTATCAACAGATTCAAGGTCGATCGATTGCGTTTGAAGAAGTTGTTCTTGACAAGAAACACCTGATTCTCGATAAGAACTTAGCCGGAGATTTGGACAATTTAGCGGTCTTATTGAAAGATATTTCTCTGAAAGATCGCTATGGAAATGACTTCACAATTAACGGATTAAAACGCGCGATCGCTGAAGTTCTCGTTCAGTTTTCGATCTATCGAACCTATACAACCGATGAAGGAATTGCGGAAGACGATCGCGATTACATCCGAAAAGCGGTTGAATGTGCTCGCGAAAACGCTCCATTCTCACAGAAAGAACTGGACTTCATCGAAAAACTCTTGCTGCTAGAGTACGATGATTCGCTCACGCCCGCAGACAAAGAACGCTGGCTCTATTTTGTGATGCGAATTCAGCAATATACGGGACCGCTGATGGCAAAAGGCGTAGAAGATACTGCGTTCTTTGTGTACAACCGCTTGATTTCTTTGAATGAAGTAGGCGGCGACCCCGATCGGTTCGGTATTAGCGCAACCGAGTTTCACCAATTTAATCAGTATCGCCAACAGAATTGGAACGTCGCGATGAATGCAACTTCCACACACGATACAAAACGAGGTGAAGACACTCGCGCCAGAATCAATGTACTTTCGGAAATTCCCGACGAATGGCAAGCACAAATCCAAAAGTGGCGCGGCATTAATCAGCAGTACAAAACTCAGAATCGTAAAGCATTCATGCCGAGCGCAAATGATGAATACGCTTTTTATCAAAACATGGTCGGGGCTTATCCGTTCCAGGATGGTGACTTAGAGGAATTTGGCGATCGTATCGAGCAATACGCGATTAAATCGATTCGAGAAGCGAAAGTACATACGGCTTGGCTGCGTCCGAATAATGCTTACGAAGAAGCTTGTACGAACTTCGTGAAGGCAATTCTGAAAGACGATCGATTTCTTGCCGAGTTTATCCCTTTTCAGAAGAAGATCTCACATTACGGTGTGTTCAATTCTCTATCCCAAACTTTGATCAAAATTACTTCCCCTGGTATTCCTGATTTTTATCAAGGAACAGAACTTTGGGATTTAAGCTTGGTTGATCCTGATAATCGTCGTCCGGTTGATTTCTCACAGCGTGAAGCATTTCTCGATGCGATTCATTCTATGACTGCTTCAGAATTGACGCCAAAACTTCTAGAGCAGCCACAAGACGGACAGATCAAGCTTTTCCTGATTGTTCAAGCGCTGAAAGTTCGGAATCAGTTTAAGTCGGTCTTTCTCAACGGAGAGTATATTCCGCTGGAAGCGACAGGCAAGTTCAAAGATCACATCGTCGCCTTTGCGCGGAAAGATGGCGATCGAATGGTCGTCACGATCGCACCTCGATTTTTCACTCGATTGATTCAACCGAATCAATTGCCGCTCGGTGAAATCTGGGAAGATACCGCGATCGAGCTTCCCGCTTCTGGTTGGAAAGATGCCATTTCTGAGACGGAACATGCTGGAAACGCAATCGCACTGAAAGCCGTGCTGAAAAACTTCCCAGTGGCATTGTTAGCACACTAAATTGGAACAGCACATCGTAGGATATTAGCTTACGTTTGTGCTGTTTTCCTTTATGTCTTTGTCTCCTTGGATTTGGCGATCGATTCCTTTGCAAGAACGGACAGGCTCCGATGTGTTCGCTCGACTGTTTTTGCCGGATGACATTGCTGTGCTGCTCGAAAGTCCTTATCCCACATCGCCGGACTATCCACAGTTGGGGCGTTTCTCAATTTGTGCGGGTCAGCCGAGAGCAAATCGAGTGTGGACACCTGCGATCGGTGAAATTCTGCCTTTCCTCGATCAATTGATTGAACCATCATGGTCTGAAGCTCCCGAACACTTGCCGTTCACAGGGGGATGGCTCGGATGGTTAGGGTACGATTTGGCATGGGAAATCGAGCGGCTTCCATACTTAAAAGACGATACTTTACCGTTCCCTGTTGCGTTTTGGTACGAGCCAGAATACTTTGCTGTATTAGATCACGAACAACAGCTTCTTTGGCTAGCAGCAAGCAATGAATCTCAGTTGAATCAGCTTGAGAAACAGCTATCGAATGACGTGCAAGCAACAGTTGGAAGTTCTGCTTTCCAAACTCGATTTTGCATGGAACAAGCGGACTATGAAGCGATCGTACTGAAAGCAAAACAACACATTCGAGCAGGCGATATCTTTCAGGCGAATCTATCTTTGAGATTTGAAGCGAGAACGGAAGCAGAAAGTTGGGCAATTTATCGATCGCTGCAATCGATCAATCCTTCCCCGTTCGCCAGCTATTGGAAAACCCCTTATGGTGATGTGATTAGCTGTTCTCCAGAACGATTAGTCAAGCTTGAAAACGGAATTGCCCAAACCCGCCCGATCGCTGGAACTCGTCCGCGCGGTACAACACCGGAACACGATCGACAACTCACACAAGAGCTACTGGATAACAGAAAGGAACAAGCAGAACACATCATGCTTGTGGATCTAGAACGCAATGATCTAGGACGAGTGTGTGAATGGGGAACTGTACAGGTTGATGAATTACTGGTTGTGGAACATTACAGTCATGTGATGCACTTAGTGAGTAATGTTGTGGGGAAAGTGCGACCTGAATTAAATTCAATTGATGTAATCCGCGCTTCGTTTCCTGGTGGAACGATTACCGGATGTCCAAAAGTTCGTTGTATGGAGATCATTGAAACCTTAGAACCAGTAAGACGTAGCTTGTTTTATGGTTCTTGTGGTTATCTCGATCGACGGGGAAATCTCGATCTCAACATTCTGATCCGAACGTTGCTCTATGCAAGAGAGGGTGATTCCGCGATCGTCTGGGGACAAGTGGGTGCGGGAATTGTGGCAGATAGCGATCCAGAGCGCGAATGGTTTGAATCGCTGCAAAAGGCACGAGCACAACTCGCAGCACTCGGTCAGAACCGTTAGCGATCGCGTTTTCCCTCATACCACTGGCGATAAATCAACTCTAATTCACTGCCAACATCAGCAAAATAATCCACTTGTTTCGCTTGCAATGCGACACACATCCGAAAGATTGCTAAAGCCACGATCGCAACAATCATTCCGCCTGCGGTTGTGATCAATGCTTCAGCAATTCCGAGTGCAGCTTTAGAGGTATCAAATCCAGCACCACTCCCAATTCTGAGATTAAAGAACGTAATGATCAATCCCGTGACTGTTCCCAACAGTCCCAACAATGGAGCCATTGCAATCACAGTTTCGAGAAGCTTATCGCCCTTTCGCATTTGAATAAATTCTCGATCGCCTGCTGCCTCTAGTGCTAATCGCATTGTTTCCGGTGACGGTTCATGCAGCCTCAATCCCGCTAACATAAATCGCGCGATCGGTAGCTCAGCAGCCGATTCCGCAATCTGTCGTGCTTCCGTTAAATCGAATCTTGCAGCCTCTAGAATTCGGTGGGCTAAACGATCTTCACCGCGTAACACTTGCAGCCAAAACAACGATCGCTCTAACGCACAAGCGATCGTTAAAATGGACAGCCCCGCCATTGGAATCATGACGGGACCACCCTTCGCAATCAAATCAAACAGTGTGGACATTTAGAGCCTTGTTATTTCCAACCCGCTCGATCCATCAGCTTCAGTGCATCTGCATTGTTCTTACCAAACACCGCAGCATTCAACGGATCTTCTTTAAAGGTTTTACCATAGCTCAACAACACGTCATCCACTTTTGCATCTTTCACAACTGGATATTCATTGTTACTTGCCGCAAAAATTGTTTGTGCTTCAGGACTTGCCAGATATTCCAAGAATTGCACTGCTGCATCGCGGTTCGGAGCCGTTCTGACCACACCACCGCCACTGATATTCACATGCGTTCCTTGTTCGTTCTGGTTCGGGAAGAAGATGCCCACTTTAGAAGCAATTTCTTTGTCTTCAGGCTTGTCCGATTTTGCCAATCGCACCACATAGTAGGTATTGACGAGTGTTAAATCTCCTTGACCTGCTGCGACGGCTTTAATCTGTGCCGTATCGTTTCCTTCCGGCGGACGCGCAAAGTTCGCAACCAGTCCACGTGCCCATTCTTCAACTTTCTCAGGACTATGCTTCGCCAACAATGCACCCGTTAACGATTGGTTATACACATGGCTCGACGATCGCACTACAATCCGACCTTTCCATTTCGGATTGGCTAGATCTTCGTAAGTTGAAAGTTCTGACGGCTTGACGCGATCTTTGTTGTACACGATCACCCGCGCCCGACGAGTAAAGCCAAACCAATGTCCGCCAGGTTCTCTCAGGCTTGCCGGAATTGCACTGGTCAGCGTCGAAGATTGAATCGGCTGAAGTAAATTCTCTTGTTGAGCACGCCACAAGCGCCCAGCATCAACGGTTAGTAACACATCTGCGGGACTGTTTGCGCCTTCGCTCTTGATTCGTTCGATCAGTTTGTCTGCGTCTGCTTCAACGAGATTGACGCGGATGCCTGTCTTTTTGGTGAAGCCTTCATAGATGGCATTGTCGCTGTCGTAGTGTCGCGCTGAGTAAAGATTGAGGACGCGATTTTGAGCGATCGCAGGATCATTGTTCGATTTCAGGAGTTGATGAGCCGCTACTGCCGCGATCGCAGCACCAGAAGCGAGAAACAGTCTTCTTTTCATGGTCATTGTGATAGGTGTCTCACTGCGTGTTGAATGCTCCAAGCTGGCTTTGAAAGCTTTGCTTAATTGAGATTGGTTACTAATAAGGAAATTAGAGGAGTTTGGAATCACTGTCAAGTATACTGACGATTTTTCTCAACAAAAATACCTGAACTACCGACGATTGGGTAATTCAGGTATTTTAAGCTTTAGGGCATCGATATCGATCGCTCTATTCAAATCGCTTTTTTGATAAAGAGTTTCAAGTTATTGACAAGATGATTTGTGAGGATTTGTCAAGTAGACTAGGCTTGCCAATAACGGTAAGCTGCACACGCCATTGTGACCACTCCGGTGACGATCGCAGTTTCATCGACTTCAAACTGAGGATGATGCAACGGATAGTTTTTACGATCGGCAAATCCCACGCCCAATCGGAACATACTCCCCGGTGCATGTTGCAGATAGCATGAGAAATCTTCTGCACCTAAAGATGGCTCCGGAATGATTTGCACACTGTCATTGCCCCAGACTTCTCGTGCTGACATTTCCAGCAAGTTTGTGAGCTTCTGATCGTTCTGAACTGAAGGGGTTCCGCGTCGATAGCTCATGTGGTACTTTGCGCCGTACATCTCGCAAACGTTCGACACAATGTTTTCGATCCATTCGGGTAAAACTTCGTTGGTTTCGGGATGCAGCGATCGCACAGTTCCCGACATGGTGACTTGATCCGCGATCACGTTCGGAGCACGACCGCCGCTAATTTTGCCAATGGTTAAAACCACCGGACGCAGCGGATTTTGAGTCCGGCTAATCGCTTGTTGCAGTGCCGTAATCACCTGAGACGCAATCCAGATTGCATCGATCGCTTCATGCGGTCGCGCTCCATGTCCAGATTCTCCGGTGATGGTCAGTTCCAGATCATCCGCTGCTGCCGTTAATGCCCCATATCGAATGCCGATCTTTCCGGCTTGAATACTGGGAAACACATGCACCGAAAGAATGGAACTCACATCGGTCATCACGCCATCCTCGACCATCCACTGTGCCCCCTGAGCAATTTCCTCCGCAGGCTGAAACAGAAAGCGAATTCGCCCCGGAAGCGGCACACCAAGCTGAGACAGCACCATCGCGGTTCCAAGTCCTACGGTCGTATGCACATCATGACCGCAAGCGTGCATAATTCCCGGCTTACGTGAGCAAAATTCGAGTTGGGTTCGCTCCTGAATTGGCAGTGCATCCATATCGGTACGAATCGCCAACAATCTCGGATCGTCGCCGCCCTTCAGTTCACCGACTACGCCAACTTTCCCGATCGCTTCTTTGACTTGCAAGCCACAAGACGAGAGCACCCCCGCCACATACGCAGCGGTTTGGTGCTCTTGTCCACTCAGTTCAGGATGGCTGTGCAGATGGCGACGAATTTCAATCAGGCGCGGAGCAAGCGAAAGGGCGAGATCTTTGATGCGGTCTTTCATGGTTGAAGGTCGAATCTTAACTTCTTCCAATGATAGGACTTCTAAAAGGATCAGTAGCCGCTATTCCATCGCATGGCAGAAAGATGACCACATTCGGATAATTTGGTTTCATCGTCGATCGCTTTGACCACTCGACGATACAAATCCTCAGCCTGTTGCGGTGAGTTTCCAATGCTGGTCAATCCCAACTTACCAAACTCAGATAAGCATCCCATCAGGTGAAAAACGGTTCCCGTTTCTGTACTCGTGTCGAAGTGCAAACCATAGTGAGCAATGATATCCATCAAATCATTGGGCAATAATCCACAGTATTGTGGTTTCTGTAAATTATCTGTCGCCATATAGTATTTCGGTCGTCCGTGTTGACTGTAGAACAGTCCACTGGATAAGTCATAGCGTCCGTTTGTCAGGAATTTCAGAGTCATAAACGGATGCGTGGTTCCGCCTTTTCTGAGGTTGATCTCGATCGCATGAAATTCCCATCGATCGTCTTTCTTCACCGCAACGAAATCCACCGCAAATCGCTCTAGTGCTCCTTTCTCTGCCAAAGTTCGACCGACTCGCAAACTCATATCCTGAATTTGCATTCGATACGCCTCATCGGCGGGGAACTGACAACCGAGATAAATCTGTCCGCTGGGACCGCCTAGAATTTGATCGTGTGTTGAGAGAATTTCGACATCGCCGCCCGGAGTCACTCGCCCTTGAGCGCTCGGAGACAGTTTATGATCGCCTTCGATGAATGCTTCTGCGATCGCACCCAATTCTGGAATTCGATCGCCATAGTTCTCCCAGCTTTCAGTTTTTGCCTCAAATTTGAGATGAGCAAAGCGATCGTAGATTTTTGCTACTCGTTGTTCATGTGAAATGATTCCTGGCTTGAATTCACCCAACGGGCGTAAATCGAGGAGTGCGTTTCCTTCCCCTGAAAATCCTTCATTTAATTTGATCACAACCCGTTGTAATTCAGGATTACGTTCCCATAACTCGGCTGTCACCACAGCGAGATCTTTCGCATTCCAAACTAATTCACTGCCGTCTGGAAATGGAATTTCACTTTCTGCAAAAATCTGCCGACTGCCGCTCTTTGTGCCCCAATTTAGTAGGCTTGGATCAAGTGCGTACAACGGGAGATTGAGTTGCAGCGACAGATCCCGCTCAACGTTCGTCGAGTTATAGCAGATCATGTAAGCGCGATCGGGATTTACAGCTTGCCGAATACGATCGAGCAATCGTGGACGATCGAGAATTTTCTGGCTCAGCGGTTTCAGCGAGGAATCGTAAGTTGAAAGCAACAGTAAGCGATCGCGAGCATGAGAAAATGGAATTCCCGGTAACAATTGCAAATAATAATCGATCACGCTCGGATGAATCGGCTGCGAAGTCACATAAACTAAACGAGTTCTAGGATTTCGCAATCGAATCAGAGAAAATAATAGTCGTTCTTCGTAATGTAAAAAGCCTTCAATTTTTAATAGTTCACGCTGGTCAATGCTGAGTGATGGAATGACAATAATATCGGCTTCACTCGTATCAAATTCGGTCACATTGCGCCAGCGATCGCGCAATTGAGATTGGAGATGCTGAAACTGAACGGTCGGGTCAAGCACGTTCATAGAAGTTAAGTTCCGCGATCGACGTATATTTGCAATCATATCCACTGAAAATACGGCAAAGTGGAATTAGCAATGAACGGTAAAAATGTATAAATCAGATTTGCGAACGCTCTATCTTCAGAAACGTCAATCGCTCTGTCTTAAGGAGTGGCAGACCAAAAATAACCAAATCTGTCAGCATCTCAAAGCTTCTTCATTGCTACATTCTGCCAAAACCATTCTGTCGTATTGCAGCTTTCGCCAAGAACCTGATTTACAAGAACTTCTGACAATTCCGAAAGTTTGGGGACTACCTCGCTGTGTTGAAAAAGATTTAGTCTGGCACGTTTGGCAACCTGGAAGATTGCGATCGGGAAAATTCGGAATTCAAGAACCTGATCCGAATAGTTCACTGATTGAGCCTGAACAAGTCGATTTAATTCTCGTTCCTTGTGTAATGTGCGATCGACGTGGGTATCGCTTAGGATATGGGGGCGGATTCTACGATCGAATGTTGAGTAAACCTGAATGGCAAGGGAAAACGACGATCGGGATTCTATTCGATTTTGCCGTTGTGGATGAATTCGCGATCGATCCTTGGGATCAGGCTTTAAGTGCAATTTGTACAGAATCAGGACTATTCACGAGTCATTGATCAATCCATCTAAGTAGGAATGTTTTTCTGAAGTTAACAATTGATAATAAATCTCGAAGTTGTAGAGATGAAGTAATCCCCGTGAATGGTGACGAGTTTATCGAGCAGATTCAAGACGTGCAAAGGCAAGTCGAAGAATTACAACAAGATGCACAACAATTGCCGCAACAGCAGAAAAGTAGGCTGACTGAATCTTTAGAGCGTCTAACCACAGCGTTAAGAGATTTGCAAGTTGCTGAAGAAGCAATTCAACTCCTTTTGTCTGCCGTTCAACAATCACGAGACTCGATCGTGATTACAAATGCTCATCTCGATTCACCGGGTCCCGAAATCGTTTATGTCAATCCTGCATTCACAGAAATGACGGGCTATGCCGCCGAAGAAGTATTAGGCAAAAATCCGCGAATGCTGCAAGGAAAACACACAGAACGCGCCGTCTTAGATGCTTTGAGAGGCAATATTTCTCAAGGTAAACCGTTTCATGGAGAAGCAATCAACTATCACAAAGACGGTAGTGAGTTTTATGTGGAATGGAACATTACGCCAATTCGTAGCGCTCAGCAGAAAATTACACACTATGTGGCAATTCAGCGCAATATTACCGATCGCAAAGTTCTAGAAGAAGAGCGCGAACGCTTACTCGCTCAAGAAAAATCTGCCCGTGATGCCGCAGAAGTTGCGAATCGATCGAAGGATGAATTCCTCGCAACGTTATCGCACGAGTTGAGAACACCGCTGACACCAATTCTTGGCTGGTCGAAAGTATTGCGAACTCAAGACCTATCGCAAGATCGACTACAGCAGGCATTAGAAACGATCGAAGAAAATGCCAAACGCCAAGCTCAATTAGTCGATGATCTGCTCGATCTTGCTCGAATTGTTCGCGGCAAGATGACGCTGAATTTTGCTTCGGTTTCATTGCTCGAAGTCCTTGTCGCTGCATTGGAAACCGTTCGACTCGCAGCCGAAGCCAAATCGATCCGAATCGAAACGAATCTAGATGCAACATTGCCGCCAGTCATGGGCGATGCAGGACGACTCCAGCAAGTAGTCTGGAATTTATTATCGAATGCAATTAAGTTCACGCCTGTTGAAGGTCGAATTACGGTGAGCTTGTCGAAAGTCGATCGCTCTGCCCAAATCCAAATCAGCGACACCGGACAAGGCATCAATCCAGAATTTTTGCCGTTTGTCTTCGATCGCTTTCGCCAAGAAGATAGTTCGATCACCCGCCAATTCGGTGGATTAGGTTTAGGGCTGTCTCTCTGTCGTCAACTCGTCGAAGCCCACGGTGGAACAATCAAAGCGGAAAGTGCTGGTATCGGACAGGGTTCAACGTTTACCGCCCAAATTCCATTAATGCCGAATTCAGTTCCTCGAACCACTCAGATTCGAGAAGCGTTTAAGCCCAGTTTACAAGGCGTTCGTGTTTTAATCGTGGAAGATGATCTTTCGACATTACAATTTCTCGCCTTTATCATCGAGCAACAAGGCGCGATCGTGACTCCGGCTTCTTCTGCCCAAGCCGCTTTAGAAGAATTCAAGCGATCGCAGTTTGATATCTTAATTAGCGATATCGGAATGCAAGGAATGGATGGATTTGCATTGCTACATCACATTCGAGCGTTTGCAGAGGAAATTCCCGCGATCGCGCTGACTGCTTATGCGACTCAACACAATCGAGAACAGGCGCTAGAAATTGGATTCAACGAGCATTTGGCAAAACCGATCGAGCCGGAGAAGCTGATTCATGCGATCGTAACTGTTTTACAACGTTAGGATTACGATTCTCATACCAATTTGATCAACAATGCAACACATTTAGAAATCGTTGTTCTACCGCGAAATCCCGTAGAGACGATTCGGCGAATCGTCTCTACAACGTCGTCGGGTCAACGCAAAATTCGTCGCATTCATTCTGTAATTACAAGACCAAAAGCAACAACGCCCAAACTTTCGGAAACAAAATACAACCTGCCACCAGAACCGCCGCGATCGCTGCCACCAAAACCGCCGCCGCCGCACAATCCTTCGCAATCTTCGCTAGTTCGTGATACGTCTGCTTCACCGTCAAATCGACCACAGACTCGATCGCAGTATTCAGCAATTCCATCGCCAAAACAAGCCCGATCGTTAATCCAATCACCGCTAATTCCACGACCGAAGCTTTCAGCAGCAATCCGAACCCGATCGCGATCGACCCCAAACAGACATGAATTCTGAAATTTCGCTGCGTCACAAAGGCGTAGCTAATTCCCATCCAGGCATAACGAAAACTGGTGAACAGCGTCGGAGCCACTTGCCAAGCGAGATCCCGTTCCGGTTTCACGAGCGGGACGACTTTCGATCGCTTAGGAGTGGGCGTGGGAAGTTCTTGGGACATAAGCAAACCAGGTGAACAGCCAATCAAGATACTTTATGAATACCCGATGGCGCGACTATCGCATCAGAATTCAACACACAGTATTACAACATTGTTAGGAAAGGTAAAGCGCCATTTGAGAAAATCCAAGTTAAGCCTGTCATCTTAATCACTTCCCCAAGTTAGGCAGTTCTTAAGCTAACAATTTCAACTTTTTCTAACGTTTCGCTTCCAATCCGATTGCGTTTAGTAAGATCTGTTGCTGATCTAACATTCGCAGCAAACTCGCATCGTCGGGATGATCCCAGCCCAAAAGGTGAAGAAGCCCATGAGCCGCGAGCCATGCCAGTTCCGTCTCTAAATTGTGCGGATCAGCTTGTCGATCGGCAGTTTCCACCGAAATCACAATATCTCCCAAATAGAGCGGTTCTGTGTCCAATTCATCGAACTGCGGATAGTCTACCTCCAGTGACGCAAAGGCTAATACGTCGGTTGGCTGATCTTTGTATCGATAATTCTGATTGAGCGACTGAATTTCTCGATCGTCAGTCAATCGTAAGCTCAATTCGTACTGTTCTTGAGGATGCAGAGGCTCCCCGTCGAGCATAGGTCTGACCAATTCGAGCCATTTGCGAAACCAAATTTCCCAAGTTTCGGGCTGAATCGGCAATTCTTGATCAAAACAATCCTGAACGCTAACTTCGATCTGCATTATCGGGTCAAATACGAAAGAACAACCAGCGTTCCCAACAGCCCGATCGTAGTCAAAGCGAAGTGATAAATCGATTTCCCCCGTTTCCGCACCATGTTCCGCATGGCTAACTTCACGTAGCTGGGCTTCGGTTCTTGAGGGGTTTCCGTTACAGGCGTTTCCGGCGTGTCGCTCATGATTTCAAATAGAATTCGTGCAATTCCACTGTAACAAGTTAAGCGACTCGGCTGAAGTTTGCTACTCTATTAGTCATTCTTTTTCTGATCGATTGCTTATGCCTCGATTGACGACGACTCTTGAAGCCATTCTTTACCTGAAAGCGCAGCCGTTGACGATCGCGCAATTATCCGAATTGGCAGGATGCGATCGCAAAATGACCGAAGAAGCCTTAGTTGAATTGATGTCAGACTATGCCCATCGAGACGGCGCGTTAGAAATCGCCGAAACCGATTCAGGCTATAGTTTGCAACTGCGACCCACTTATCAGAATTTGATTAACGCACTGATTCCCGCAGATATTGGAGTCGGAGCGCTGAGAACGTTGGCAGTTGTGGCGCTGAAAGGTCCTTTGAGCCAAACGGAACTTGTTGAAATTCGTGGATCTGGGGTGTATCAGCACATTCCAGAGTTAGTCGAGATGGGATTTGTGCGGAAGCGGAAAAATTCAGATGGTCGATCGTCGCTGGTGCAAGTGACGGATAAGTTTCATCAGTATTTCCAGATCAATCAGGATATCGGGCAGTTGATTCAGAAGCGATCGCAGCCTGAACCGGAAGAAGCACCCGTGATGGTTGAAGCTGGTGCTGATATACTGGTCTGACGATTGAGGGAGAAGTGTGCAAAGTTTAGCAGGGATCTCGAAGGATTATTGTGCAGAAATTAGTGCTTTTGATGGGCAACTCTATCTGCACTTTCAAGATAAATTCGTGATTCAGCCCGCACTCAATCGGCTGCTGGTGAGTTTTCAGGCAAACAAAACTAGACCTGTTTATCGTTGGTACAAGTATAAGGAAGCGTTCTCTGCCTCGCTTGTTGAATTCTTGATCGAAAAGTATGCGATCGCAGGAAAAATCTTAGATCCATTTGCAGGAAGTGGAACTGCTTTGTTTGCCGCAAGTACAGCAGGAATCGATGCAGATGGAATTGAATTATTGCCGATCGGACAGCACATTATTGAATCAAGAAGAAGTCTTGAAACTGAGTTCGATTCTGAAGACTTAAACCGATTAAAAAATTGGTCAACCTCGAAAATCTGGCAGCAATTTAAGAGTGAAAATGCTTTACCAGAATTGAGAATTACAAAAGGAGCATACTCTGAAGCTAATAAAACTGAGATTGAGCAATACCTCGCTGCTTGCCGATTAGAAAATACAAAAGTTCAGTCTGTTTTAACTTTTGCTTTATTGTGCACCTTGGAATCAATTAGCTACACCCGTAAAGATGGGCAGTACCTTAGATGGGACTATCGCTCTGATCGCGGACAAGGAAAGAAAACGTTTAACAAGGGCGTTATTCTAGAGTTTGAAACTGCAATTACTAATAAAATTAGCGAAATTATTAACGATTTGACTCCTTCAACACAGCAAGTAGAACTCTTTTCAGTAGAGAAGAATGATGGAAGCGTTGAACTTTACAAAGGCTCTTGTCTTGAGATAATGCCACGCCTCCAAGCTAATTCATATTGCAGCATTATTACTTCTCCACCTTACTGCAATCGATATGATTACACTCGTACCTATGCGTTAGAGCTTGCTTTGTTGGGTGTTTCTGAACAGCAATTGATTTCGATGCGACAAGAAATGTTGAGTTGCACTGTCGAAAATCGATCGAAGGCATTACTGGAGATAAATTCAGAATGGGAAAAGGCAATTGCGATCGCAGATTCACAGCGATTATTTCAAATGATTCTGAATTATCTAGAAGATCAAAAAGCGCAAGGAATTCTCAACAATAACGGCATTCCAAGAATGGTGAAAGGATACTTCTATGAGATGGCTTGTGTGATTCAAGAGTGCTTTCGTGTGCTTAAACCTGGGTCGTTCTTGTTCCTTGTTAATGACAATGTACGCTATGCAGGAGTTAGCATTTCGGTTGATATGATTCTTTCTGACTTTGCAGAAAAGCTTGGATTTATTGTTGAAAACATTCTAGTTTTGCCTGGTGATAAGGGAAATAGTAGTCAACAAATGGGAAATCATGGGCGCGATCCGTTACGCAAATGTGTCTATGTCTGGAGAAAACCGTAAGCCTCTATGTGTTCCTACCGTAACCATCTCCAATCTAGTCGTAATCTTGTGACAACTTATGAGGCGACTCGTGCTGGATTTGTTGCTTTAGCACTTGAGAAAAATCGACGGGCAACTCCTTATATTGCAGAAGCAAGAGCGCTTCGAGCCGCAGCGATACAAGCAAATCGCCCAACTGAATTGCCGAACATCGCAGGAATTGAAATGGGGCTGTTGACTGCGGCGGGATTATCTGACAAATCGCTGGCGCATCTGACAGCGGAAGATAAAGCAGATGCGATCGACGGACTGATCCGAAATTTTCTCGAACCCGCAGGCGCAGATTTTATAGAGGAATTGATTTTTCGATTTTTGCTGACTCGCGGTGATACGCTTGGCGGTTCGATGCGAAATGTGGGTGGAGTGCTAGCACAAAGAAAGCTGACTCGTGCAATTCTTTCAACCTTGACGATCGCTGGCATGACTTATCGCTGGCAACATTCAAAAACGAAGAAATGGATTGCAATGAGCAGCGATGATTCAGAGATTGAATTGTTTCTAAGGGGCATTCATTGGAGCGGGGAGAGTGGCGATCGTACATTGCTGTATAACCTCACTGTGCCACTGGTGAAAAGTAATGTGGATTTGTGTCTGTTCAATGTTTCACCAACCGAATTAGTTGCAAATAAATCGAGCGCGATTGCGCCTTCTGCGGTTGCACCTTCTGTGATTGCGCTGGGTGAATTGAAGGGAGGGATTGATCCAGCGGGAGCAGATGAACATTGGAAAACCGCGCAAGCTGCTCTCAATCGAATTCGAGAAGCGTTTGCAAGAATTGATCATGCGCCGCTGACGTTTTTTGTGGGTTCAGCGATCGCGAGAAGAATGGCAGAAGAACTCTGGAATCAGCTTGAGAATGGCACACTCAGCAACGCTGCTAACCTAACAGAAGAAGCTCAAGTGACTTCATTCTCACGATGGCTTTGTAATCTCTAACAAGATTTTTGCGTTAATGATAGCGATTGCAATTCAAATCTACGAAGTCTTTCAGGTTACTGCTTAATTGCTTCAGATGCTTCTTCAAGTTTTGCCACAAAATCAATCGTTGTATTATCGAGATTGAGATTTCCTTTTAGCGTCGATTGATCGATCGTACTTTGAATTGCGATCGCGGAATTCTCACATCCTTGAATCTGCCGCAATGTCCCAGACAATTCTAAATTTGGCTGTCTAAATTTTCCAGTCAAAGAAGGTTTCTTTCTAGAAGCAGTTTGCTCTTGTGTTGAATGCGATATTTCTAAAAGTGATCCGTTTAAGTAAACGCCGGATTGCTCGATCGATAACACCAAGTATTTCCCTTTCAAGCATCCCGGTAATTCCGCTGCTGATATTTTGTACCGCCCTGAGATTTTCGGCTGTGCTTTCAAATTCGCTTCTCCGTAGTTCGTGACAATGCTAAATAGAGCGATCACAAATGCGATCGTCGTTCCATAAAATGTGAGCCATTTGGCATTAAACAAGCTTTTCATCAGCAATCTCCAACATCGCAGAAAGATGGGATGCGACTTGACTGTATCGTCGCGTAATTAACAAAGACGATCGACATTCGGTTGCCAATTCATCGGTGTAGCGTCCCAAAGTTTGTCGCTCGATGCCCCATTCGCGACTCGCTCCCGCGATCGTTAAATCCGCAAATTCCGAGGCTTCGATCACGGCTTGAATCGGAGAATTTGTCTCAACGATCGGTAAATCAATTCGACGACGAACGCGATCGGGAAGGCGATCCAGTAGTGAATTAAATTCAGAACTCAGTTCGCTAAACGGTTGGACTCTTAGAATTCTTAAATGCGTCTGATCACTGTTGATTAAGAGCCGTAAAGCAAGTTCTAAACCTAAATCTGTGTGAATGTTTGGAACATACGGAAGGAGGAGATTTTCTAATTTTGTGGAATGTCGATCGACGAACACGGCAACATCGACCGGAGCCGTCGTCAGAATTTCTCCAACTCGTCCGCCTAATCGATTGCTATGAAACGCGGGACGATGCCAACCGACGAGGATTAAATTCGCTCGATCGCGCATTGCAATCTGAGTCGTCGCACGAGCAACATCACGATCGACTTGCACGATCGGGCGCACCAAATGACGATAACCCGCAGGTTCTAAAGTTTGAATCAATGCTTGGAGTTTCTCATCTGTGAGTGCGATTTGGCGATTGGCTTCGATCGGCAGACTTTCGTAAACGTAGTCTTGATCGAATTGAATTAAGCTCAGCGGAGTCACGATCGCATTCGGTTGTCTGGAAGAATTCCCGATTGCGATCGACATGGCTAGTTCGATTAATCCTCGCTGCGTGGTTGGATTCGCAATGGGAACTAACACATGATATTGATCAGATTTGGGAATCTCTGGTTGATTGATTTGATGTTGCCGAATCTGTTGCTTCGGATAAATCATTTCTAACAATGGCGATGTCATAAAAGTTGTCACTAACGCCATGATGACCAACATCGTAAATAGTAACGGTGAGATGACGTTCAAGCTCAGTCCGATATTCAAAACAATTAGTTCAGTTAAGCCGCGAGTATTCATCAACCAACCGAGTGCTGAGGCTTCTCGTTTTTCTACTCCTGAAACTCGCGCCGCTACATAAGTGCCGACGTATTTCCCGACGATCGCAACTGCAACCACGATCGCACAAAGTCCCCACAATACCGGACGATTCAACAATCCGATCTGAGTTCGCAAACCACTATAGGCAAAGAATACAGGCAGTAAAAAGGTCAGCACGAAATCCTCAGTTTTTTGAGCCAATTCGCGTGTTAACCCTGGATGTTTCGGCATCGTTACACCGACGAGAAAGGCTCCAAAAATTAGATGAATTCCGATTAACTCTGTGACCAGTGCAGAAATCACCACGACTATGTATATAATCGCGAGAACGGTTTGGGTGAGTTTGCCTCTACGATCGTACATCACCGCAAATTGCTTCAAGAGCCAGCGTCCGAGGGTGAGCATGATCGCGATATAGGCAACGGATTCGAGAATCGTTGGCACTGCTGCGATCATATTGTTGTAGCGGGTTACTGCGATCGCTAATGCCAACAAACACCAAGCCGTGACATCATCGACTGCTGCACAAGTGAGCGCTAATGCACCTAATCGAGTATTTTGTAAATTATTTTCTGTGATGATTCTTGCTAATACTGGAAACGCCGTAATCGACATCGCTGCGCCTAAAAAGAGCGCGAACGCTGTGAAGGATACGCCATCAAAAGAAACTAATGGATAAAGTAATAGAGAAGCTAATGTACCGAGTGAAAATGGAACTAATATGCTGACGTGTGAAACGAGAATCGCTACATTTAATCCGTTCTTGAGATATTTCGGATCGAGTTCTAATCCGATCAAGAACATGAAAAAGATCAGTCCGATCTGAGATAAAACACCGAGAAAAGGAATCGTTTCTGGTGGGAAAAACCACGCCGCGACATTCGGTGCAATCATGCCAAACAACGACGGACCAAGCATAATTCCCGCAACGATTTCACCAATCACCAGGGGCTGATTTAAGCGTCGAAATCCCAGCCCAACTAAACGCGATAATCCGATGACCAGCAGAATTTGAATTAAAACTTGGACAACAATATCGAGGTGCATAGTGGAGCGGTATGGTACACCTCAAAAGTATTCCGGGTGAATCAGAACAATTGCGTGATTCACCCGCGAATCTTTACATTTCTGAGCCAAAGAATTTTAGTAACTATCTTCTCCTGGAACTTTGAGGGGATCGGAATCAGGACTAAGCAACGTGAGTGAGGCATCTCGAATCGCTTGCCAGTGTTGCAACAGTTCGTCGCCTTGCCAATCAGATGTGATGTAGCTTCTGACAGCTTCGTCGAGTTCCTGTACTGTTTGCAGCACTTGAAGCACCGGAGCCGCGATCGCATGATCCATAACAAACCTCCAAAGGATGCGATTTGCTCCAATTCTACTGATCTACAGAAAAGTGCAGTAAAAACCGCGACAATTTCTTCAGCTTATTTACATTTCCACGCAGTCGGTAACGAAAATTGATAGACATCTTCGATCACCTGCACCCATCCTGTTACAAGCGCGGTGAGAATACGATCGCCTTTTTCCTTCGTGGCTGTCGTCGGATCGCCCAAAACTCCGCTACTGCTTAGATCACGGGTCATCCAAGCAAACGGTAACGCGCCTTCCATACTCAATACTCCAGATTGCGGTTCACCAAGTGGATACTCCGCCTTTGCCCGCTCCATCTTTACGTGATCCGGCAAAATCGAAAGCAATAAACTGGTCTCAACGTCGCCTGCATGGATACCGAATTCGAGTTCTTTCGGGGTGAAGAGTTCTTTTGCGATCGCGCCCACGGTCGGAACTTTCCAAGTAAACAACGGAAAGACTGCAAAATCCTCGTACTGTTGATGCAAATCCCGCGCCACAATCTCAAGAATCTGAGGCTGTCCTCCATGCGAATTCATGAACACCAGCTTACGGAATCCCGCCCGGTAGATACTTTCTGCTACTTCCATCAAGACCGCTAACAAGGTCTGAGTGCTGAGCGTAATCGTGCCGGGAAAGTGCCAATGTTCGTTAGATTTGCCATAGTACAAAGGGGGTAAAGAATACGCGGGAATGTTCGGGTCAAGTTGATCGAGTGCTTTACCTAAAACGGCGGCACTAATGGCAGAATCGACCGCCAACGGTAAATGTGCGCCATGTTGTTCGATCGCGCCAATCGGTTGCACAATCACGACATTTTCTTTGTCGGGCATCGATTCAATATCTGTCCAAGTGAGATAGGGAAAATAGCGATCGCTAGGAATAAAACCGTGCATCATGGTCGTGCTCAAATCTGATAGGGTTGACTTCAGATTTTACGGTGACTGAGTTCGATGCTTTGGTTCTTCTCGACCGTTTTAACAGGAGCGATCGCATTTGCGGCAACAAACATCGATGATTTGTTGGTCTTGATGCTGTTCTTTTCTCAGCCTTCTTTTACCAAAACTCAGATCTATCTCGGTCAGTATTTGGGATTGGGCGGAATTGTGGCTTGTAGTCTGCTCGGATTTTTGGGCGGTCTATTGATTCCGCAGGCTTGGATTGGAGTGTTGGGACTGTTGCCGATTGTTTTGGGAATTCGAGCGATCGTGACTCGTGAAGACGATGATGAAATTCAAGGCGCAACTTTGCCGAATAACGCGATTACTAAGTTTCTGTTGCGATTTGTTCAGCCACAAGTTTTAAGTGTCGCGATCGTCACGTTTGCCAATGGCGGAGACAATATCGCAACGTATATTCCGCTATTTGCGAGCTTGGATCTTCAGCGACTTGCGATCGTGTTAGCGGTGTTTCTGATTTTAGTGGCGGTGTGGTGTGTGATCGCGAATGGATTAGCGAAACATCCCGCGATCGCGCCTGTGTTAGAGCGATATAACCGAATCTTAGTGCCGATCGTTCTGGTCGGTTTGGGAATTTATATTTTGATTGAGAACGAAACCTGGCATATTTTTTCTTAGCTCCAATCGTCTCGCTTTGCGCCGCGTCCTTTATACGGCTGTGATTCTGCGTGAATTTTTCGAGTCTTTTCAAACAAAGCATCCTCAGATAAATTCCACTGTTTGAGTACTTTATCTAAATCAGCCTGAATGTCTCGTGCACCGGGGAAGCCATTGTATCGAATCCGAAGTCGCGCTAGTTCTGCGAGATTCCAATCGGTGGCTTCACCCGCGAGTAAACCATCCACGATTTCTCGATCGCTTTTCCACAACGGATGTTCTTGATCTTTTTGCTCTTGTGCCATCGCTAACGACTCGGATGATGTTCGATAACATGATAGTCCTAAGCGTCGTCAAAGTCTGGCATGAATTCCAATCGTCTTCCGTCTCGAATGCAAGCCGTCCAATCCCCGATTATTCCGATCGTCGGTGAACTGATTCGCCAACACCCCGGTACAATCTCGCTCGGTCAAGGAGTCGTGAACTATCCGCCACCTCAAAGCGCGATCGACCAAATTACAACTTTCCTCAGCGATCCGAATCATCACAAATATCAAGCTGTTGAAGGAATTCCCGAATTGAAAAGCGCGATTGCTCAAAAGCTTGCGACTGAAAATAAAATTGATTTGAACGATCGCGAAATCGTTGTCACCGCAGGCAGCAATATGGCGTTTTTGAATGTGGTGTTAGCGATTACTGATCCGGGTGATGAAATTATTTTGCAAACGCCGTTTTACTTTAATCATGAAATGGCGATCGAGATTGCAAGCTGTCGAGCCGTCTTAGTTCCAACCGATGAAAATTATCAAATTCAACCGGATTTAATTCGGGCTGCGATTACTGAGCGAACAAGAGCGATCGTCACAATTTCTCCCAATAATCCGACGGGTGCAGTGTATTCCGAAACAGCATTGCGCGAAGTGAATCAAATGTGTCGCGATTCTAATTGCTTTCACATTACCGATGAAGCTTACGAATATTTCACTTACGGCATTGATCATTTTTCGGCTGCTCGTATTGCCGATAGTGCTAACCATACGATTTCGATTTTTAGTCTGTCTAAAGCGTATGGCTTTGCGAGTTGGCGAATCGGTTACATGATCATTCCGTCATTTTTGCTGGAATCGGTACAGAAAATTCAGGATACGAATGTGATTTGTCCGTCGGTGGTGTCTCAGTTTGCAGCCGTGGGAGCGTTGGGAGCGGGGAGATCGTACTGCAAAGAGAAATTAAGCGCGATCGCTCAAGTCAGAGAAATCGTCTTAGCTGAACTTGAAACCATTCGCCATCTCTGCACAGTTCCACAAACCGATGGCGCGTTCTATTTCTTACTAAAAGTTCACACCGAGATGGACACGATGGAATTAGTGAAACGATTGATTCAAGATCATCGAGTCGCAGTGCTACCAGGGTTTACATTCGGCTTAGAGAACGGTTGTTACTTGCGAGTGGGCTATGGGGCGTTAGAGAAGGAAACTGCGATCGAAGGAATTCAGCGCCTCGTGACTGGATTGAAAACGATCGTCGAGACACGTTAAAACTGAAGAAAATTGTAATCACAAACCATGCTTTCAACTCCTCCCGCTGTTTCTCTTGCAGGTTGTCTCCGCGAAGTTCATCACCTGGCATTGAATGTTAAAGATATGCAGGCTTCCCGCTATTTCTATGGCACTGTTCTGGGTTTGCATGAATTGACTGGATCAGAAGTGCCCGAAACGCTGAAAAAAGAGGTTGCAGCGGGAAAAGTTGCAAATTTTAAAACTCCAGACGGAACAATTATCGATTTGTTTTGGGAACCGGATTTGACACCGCCTGATCCTGATCCGAAAAAAGGCTTTACCCGAATGAATCACTTTGCGTTTGATATTGCGCCCGAATTGTTCGATCGAGCCGTCGAAGTTTTACAGTATTACGATGTCTTAATCGATCATGGTCCTGTGACTCGTCCCACTGGTCGCGGCATTTACTTTTATGATCCGGATGGCTTTCTATTAGAAATCCGCTGCAATCCTGCACCATAGGATCACAGCGGAACGATTGCACACTTGAAACAGAAGCGACTCACCAACCGTTCAAAACTCGATGAAGCTTGGCTTCTGTGAAGGTTATCTATATCAGTACAATACTCGTTTTGCGTGGCGGTTTGCCTCACCCAATCAGGTCATTCTGGATCGCCCGATCAGGTCATTGATTTCCCACTTTTTCTCACCTTAAAGTGAGTGAGATCACTGGAAAGAACTCAAGGTTATAAGAGTCTAAAAGATACATCCATTTGCATCAAATTTGAGTAAGATCTTGCAAAGGGTGATGCCTTTTTTACTTTCCTGAGAATTGAGTGAGGTTTGAGATGCTAGAAAAACTCTTACAAGCGATCGCCATCACGCTACTTATGGCATTGTTCGCTGGCATTGGTACACCCAAACCCAAGGAAGCCCCGAACCCGTTTTTTCACGCCCTTTCCCTTCCATTACTAAATCTGGGATCATTGCAGTAATGATTCTGCATATTACTGAGCGGAGTCACGCGACGGCAGCCCAACAATCGGGAACTTACCGAGCCGATTCACTCGATACCGAAGGATTCATACATTGTTCAACGCCTGATCAAGTCGTTTGGGTTGCGAATCAGTTTTATCGGGGGCAGTCTGGTTTGGTGTTGCTCGTGATCGATGTCGATCGCGTTCAGGCAGACGTGAAGTACGAACTGGTCGAAGGCGTGGGTAACTTTCCTCATATTTATGGAGAATTGGATGCGGATGCGATCGTCGATGTGATCGATTTTCCGCCGAATTCTGATGGTTCCTTTACATTGCCGGATCAGTTGTTAACTTAAAACTCCGAAAATCACAGGTTTTGTTAAGATTTTAAAACTTGCCTGCCCTAACCCTTGGAGTTTTATATGTTGCGACTCGAACACGTCAGCAAAATTTATTCGACTGGCGAAGTTCTGAAAGATGTGAACTGGGAAGTGAAACCCGGCGATCGAATTGGCTTGGTCGGTGTGAACGGTGCAGGCAAGTCTACGCAGTTGAAAATTATTGCGGGTGAGATTGAACCGACCGATGGCGAAGTGATTCGTCCTTCGAGCTTGCATATCGCTTATCTGACTCAGGAATTTGAAGTTGATCCGACGCGAACGGTTCGGGAAGAATTTTGGCGAGCGTTCAAAGAAGCCAATGACGTGCATGAAGCGCTCTCTGAAGTGCATCGGGCGATGGAGACGGCAACACCTGATGAATTAGATAAGCTGCTGAACAAGATGGATAAGTTGCAGCGACGATTCGAGGCGATGGATGGGTATGGATTGGAGACACGGATCGAGAAGATTCTGCCGGAGATGGGATTTGATTCGGATGATGGCGATCGATTAGTCAGCGCATTCAGTGGCGGCTGGCAGATGCGAATGAGTTTAGGAAAAATTCTGCTGCAATCCCCAGATTTGTTACTGCTCGACGAGCCGACGAACCATTTAGATTTAGAAACGATCGAGTGGTTGGAGAACTATCTGAAAGAGTTAACGACTCCGATGGTGATTGTGTCGCACGATCGTGAATTCCTCGATCGACTTTGTACCCAGATTGTGGAGACCGAGCGGGGCGTATCTACGACGTATTTGGGCAACTATTCTGCGTACTTGCAACAGAAACAAGAACAGCGGGATGCTCAGATGAGTGCATTTGAGCGGCAGCAGAAAGAATTGGAGAAACAGCAGGCATTTGTCGATCGCTTCCGAGCCAGTGCGACCCGAAGTACTCAAGCGAAGAGCCGCGAGAAACAACTCGACAAGGTTGAACGCATCGAAGCTCCGGATTCAGATGTGAGAACTTTGCATTTTCGATTTCCACCTGCACCGAGAAGTGGTCGCGAAGTTGTGATTATCGAAGATCTCACTCACATGTACGGCGACAAGATCCTATTTTTGGGTGCGGAACTGTTAATTGAACGTGGGGATCATGTTGCGATTTTAGGACCGAATGGGGCTGGAAAATCGACGTTACTTCACTTAATTACTGGAAGCGAACAACCGACAGAAGGCACGATTAAGTTAGGGGATCATAACGTGATTCCGAGCTATTTCGAGCAGAATCAAGCAGAAGCGCTAGATCTGAATAAAACGGTAAACGATACAATTCACGATGAGGTTCCGGACTGGAAAAATGAAGAAGTTCGGACACATTTAGGGCGATTTTTGTTCAGCGGTGATACCGTTTTCAAAAAAGTGGAATCCCTTAGCGGTGGTGAGAAAGCGAGATTGGCATTAGCGAAAATGCTGTTGCAACCCGCCAATTTGCTGATCTTGGATGAGCCGACCAATCACTTGGATATTCCAGCAAAAGAAATGCTCGAAGAAGCCATTCAGAACTATGATGGCAGCGTCGTGATTGTGTCACACGATCGATATTTTATTTCGCAAACCGCAAACAAAATTGTCGAAATCCGAGACGGTGAACTCCGCTTATATCGAGGTGATTACCACTATTACCTAGAGAAAACGGCTGAAGAAAGAGAAAAGGCGAAACTTGCCGCGATCGAAGCAGAACAAGCCGCAAAAGCCGCAGAAAAACGAGCCAAACAAAAAGCCAAAGAAAAGGAAAAGAAAGCTCAGAAAAGCGCGTAATTTCTGTTGAAAACCGCTAGTATTCAAAACAGAAGAACAGAGCATAAATGGTTTGCGATGAGCATTTTGACTGATGGCAAACCATTTACTGTTGGAAGAAATTTCCCGCTATGATTTGCGGATCTGATGAGAATCTTAAAAGATCATTAATAAAACAATCAGTTCAGAATTTCGTATGTACGGGAAAGTGAATGGTCACGATAGCAATGGTATGATTTGCGGAGAATATTTCAGTGAAAGGGCAGAACAATATGGGGCAACCGCCTGTTTCTCCTGTGGTGCTTATTATTCTGGATGGCTGGGGATATCGTGAAGATCGCGACGGAAACGCGATCGCACAAGCTCACACGCCCGTGATGAATAGCTTATGGGCAGCGTATCCTCACACGCTGATTCGCACATCAGGTAAGGATGTGGGATTACCCGATGGTCAAATGGGCAACTCAGAAGTTGGACACCTCAACCTCGGTGCTGGGCGCGTTGTGCCTCAAGAATTGGTGCGAATTTCCGATGCGGTCGAAGATAAGAGTCTGTTGCAGAATCCGAAGCTCGTTGAGATTTGCCAGGAAGTACGATCGCGCGGATCAAAGCTGCATTTCGTTGGCTTGTGTTCAGAAGGTGGCGTTCACGCGCACATTACACACTTAGTTGGACTGCTTGAACTCGCGAAGTCACAAGGCATTTCAGAGGTTTGCATTCACGCAGTTACCGATGGTCGCGATACGCTGCCGATGTCGGGGATCGATGAAATTCAGAAATTGCAGTTAGAAGTCGATCGACTCGGAGTCGGACGAATTGTCACGGTCAGCGGTCGATATTATGCAATGGATCGCGATCGACGTTGGGATCGTGTTGAAAAGGCTTACAACGTGATGACCTCGATCGGAGAAGGCACTGGGCAAAGTGCAGTTGAGGTGATGAAGGCTTCTTATGAAGCGGGGATCACGGATGAATTCGTTGAACCTGTGCGGATTGCACCAGGAGCAGTCGAGGCAGGTGACGGTGTAATCTTCTTCAATTTCCGACCGGATCGAGCGCGGCAGTTAACTCAAGCGTTTGTTGATCCCAAGTTTGACGGATTTGAGCGATCGCTAATCACACCGCTTTCATTCGTAACCTTCACACAATACGATCCTTCGCTTCCGGTCAAGGTTGCATTTGAGCCGCAGAACTTCAATAACATTCTCGGTGAGGTTGTTTCTCGTCATGGATTGCGTCAATTGCGGACGGCTGAAACTGAGAAATATGCTCACGTGACTTACTTCTTTAATGGCGGTTTAGAAGAACCGTTCCCTGGAGAAGATCGGGAACTCGTACCCAGTCCGATGGTGCTGACTTACGATAAGAAGCCTGCAATGTCAGCGGAAAAAGTCACCGAAGGCGCGATCGCGGCGATCGAGAAACGCATCTATTCGATGATCATTCTCAACTATGCAAATCCTGACATGGTGGGGCATACTGGACAGATCGAAGCGACCGTCGAGGCATTAGAAACCGTCGATCGATGTTTGGGACGATTGTTAGAAGCGATCATTCGCGCAGGCGGAACCGCATTGATTACAGCCGATCACGGTAACGCTGAACAAATGTGGGATGAGAATCACAATCCTTGGACGGCTCATACTACGAACCCTGTACCGTTTATTCTCGTGGAAGGCGAAGGACGGAAGATTCCGGGACATGGGACTGATGTGTCGCTGAGAGATGACGGGCGGTTAGCAGACGTGGCTCCGACGATTCTTGATATCTTGCAGTTGCCGATTCCTGAAGAAATGACGGGTCGATCGTTGATTCAGAAAGCGGAATTCGATGTCAGAGCGAATCGGACTCCGGTGAAGATTGCGCGATAAATGAGATCTTGCACCAATGGCAACAAGGCGAATTTTGATCGTTTCGTTCATTGCGCTGCCCCGCCCCGGACTAGAAGTCTATCCAATAGGCAGAAGTGTTTAGAAGCATTGCTGTGAGGGAATCAGGGCTGAAAACCCTGTGGCACGGGCTAGGAAAGTTCCACGATTTGCTTGAAGGAGCGCAACTGGTGGCGCACTCCTAAGCCCCATGCTTGTTCTACTGAGTTCTGCCTAATGGATAGTTTTCGGTTCGGAGACTGCCTAGCGCTAATTCACGATCGCGCTATTCCTCTTCGTGTTCTTCTACAGGTCGCGCCCGACTTCCCGCCAGCGCTACACTAATCGCATCGAGTACCCGCGCCACCGGAATCACTTCCATTCCGACATCACCATAACTTGCACCTTTTGGAACGATCGCTTTTTTAAATCCCAGTTTCGCCGCTTCTTTTAATCGCAATTCAGTCTGAGAAACGGGTCGAACTTGTCCGCCTAATCCGACTTCGCCGATCAGAACAGTGTACGGGTCAACGATACGATCGCGAAAACTCGCCGCGACCGCGACCGCTACTCCTAAATCTGCCGCAGGTTCCGCCACATTCAATCCACCCGATGAAGCGACATAAGCATCGAGTTTTGAGAGTGGAATCCCAACTCGTTTTTCTAGCACTGCCAGAATTTGTAAAAGTCGGTTGTACTCGATTCCCGTGGTCGATCGACGGGGCGAACTATAGCTCGTCGCACTGACTAACGCTTGCAGTTCAACCACGATCGGACGAGTGCCTTCACAAGCGACGATCGTTGCCGTTCCCGAAGCGGCATCTTCTCGGCTGCCCAAGAATAATTCCGAGGGATTGAGAACTTCTCGCAACCCTTGATCGACCATTTCAAATACGCCGATCTCATGAGTTGCACCGAAGCGGTTTTTGACCGATCGCAATAATCGGTGGCTTGCAAAGCGATCGCCCTCGAAATAGAGAACGGTATCGACCAAGTGTTCGAGCACCTTCGGACCTGCGATCGCGCCTTCTTTCGTGACGTGTCCGACAATGAACAGCGTAATATTCTGCCGTTTCGCCACCTGCATCAAAACCGAAGTACATTCCCGCACCTGCGACACCGATCCGGGAGCCGAAGTCAGCGCACTATAGTACAACGCCTGAATACTATCGATTATTGCCACTTGAGGCTTGAGCGCTTCCAACTCAGTCAGAATCGTATCTAAATCAATCTCAGGCAACAGATGAAGACTGCCATCGGACTGCTCTAATAATTCTGTTTCCTCAGTGGTTGCCTGTTTCCCGACTCCTAACCGCTGCGCCCTCAATTTCACCTGTCGCCCCGATTCTTCCGCACAGACATACAGCGTTCGATACCGAGTCGCCAATCGATTTGCAGTCTGAAGTAGCAATGTCGATTTACCGATCCCCGGATCACCGCCAATCAATACAAGCGACCCCGGCACGATCCCGCCACCTAGAACGCGATCGAGTTCCACATATCCCGAAGCCAACCGATCCTGAGACTGCTCGGAAATCTCATTCAACTGCATCGACGAGATCGCTCTCGCGGGCGCATCCGAGTTTCGGCTTTTCGTACCCCGTAACCGGGTCACTTGAGCGATCGCAGTAGCGGGGGGTGTCGTCGGACGCGCGACTTGTTCTTCTAGAGAATTCCACGTCGAACAAGACGGACAGCGACCGAAATGCTGAGAAAATTCCGCCCCGCAATCATTACAAACAAACGTCGATCGTACTTTGGGCATTCGCAAAAATTAAGAAATAGATTGCCTGTTAACTTTCGTAAAGCTTAAGAAAGCCTGAAGCTCAGCCATAATCAGGATTTGGTAGCCTGAGAATTAAAAAGTGAGCTACTATCTCCATAATAAAAGTTGAAAAAATTAACGACTACTGATTTGACTTCAAGGAGCATTACAAATCGTGGAAAGTCATAAAGAAAAAATTCTGGTTGTGGACGATGAAGCCAGCATTCGCCGCATTCTAGAAACCCGCCTCTCGATGATTGGGTACGATGTGGTGACAGCCGCAGACGGTGAAGAAGCCCTCGACACTTTCCGCAATGCTGATCCGGATCTCGTGGTTCTCGATGTGATGATGCCGAAACTCGATGGCTACGGGGTTTGCCAAGAACTCCGCAAAGAGTCAGACGTGCCGATTATCATGCTGACGGCTTTGGGCGATGTCGCCGATCGTATCACGGGTCTCGAACTCGGAGCCGATGATTACGTCGTCAAGCCATTCTCACCGAAAGAACTCGAAGCGCGAATTCGATCAGTACTCCGCCGCGTTGATAAAACAGGCGTGACCGGAATTCCTAGCTCTGGTGTGATTCACATCAACAGCATCCGGATCGATACGAATAAGCGCCAAGTCTACAAGGGCGATGAGCGAATTCGCTTGACCGGAATGGAGTTTAGTTTGCTCGAATTACTGGTCAGTCGATCGGGAGAGCCATTTTCGCGATCGGAGATTCTTCAAGAAGTGTGGGGTTACACTCCAGAGCGGCACGTAGATACCCGCGTGGTCGATGTTCACATTTCCCGCCTCCGCGCCAAGCTCGAAGATGATCCGAGCAATCCAGAATTGATTCTGACCGCTCGTGGAACGGGTTATTTGTTCCAGCGCATCTTAGAACCCGGTGAAGTTGAATAAGCAAAACGGCGAGGAAACTCAAAATCTCCCCGCCCAATTCCCTTATCGGGTTGCCTGCATAGTCTGAGCGGGTAATAGCTGATTTAGAAGCTCTTGTTTCGGTTGGTCGATCGAGATCCAATCATCGAGCAAAATTCCGCCCGTGTCTTGACTGTTGGGATTCCAACTCCAGTAAGAAAATCCCAACCGATTCTCCCTGAGAAATTGAACGAATCGCCGCTGCCAGATTCCTTCTTTAGAGACTGAATCCACTTGCCGCCCACCGAATTCCCCGACAAAAATCGGTGCAATCTTTTGTCGTGCAATGTAGAAGAAGGCTTTCTCCCAGCGGGTTGTGAGATTTCGCGGAAAGTCGATCGCGCTAAACCAAGGTTGATTAAACACACCTGCACCGTATTCATGCGGCGAGTACACAATCCGATTCTTAATCGATAATCTCACTGGAAATCGTCTCACACCTTCGAGATTTCCGCCCATCCAGTGCTGTTTCAGTTGTTGACCAGGCACGTTATTTTCAACGCCCTCAACCACGATCAGCCAATTTGGAGCAATTCTTAGAATTGCTTCTCCAGCCCGTTCCGCTGCGAGTCTCCAATCGGTTGCTCGATCGCCTGTTCCCCAACTCGCGCGTCCATGCGGTTCATTCTTCAAATCGGCTCCGATCACATTCGGCTGATTCTTATACCGCTCGGCTAACATTGTCCAAGTCCCGATCCAATCTTCTTCAGTGAATCCATCGCCATACCAAAGTTCAGGAATCCGCTGATTATTCAATCGGTGACTGTCGAGCAAGATCATCAATCCTTGCCGTCCCGCTTCTTGGATCACGGCATCCATCACTTCGATCGGCTTTTTTCCTTGCAAGTCTCGATTACTACCAATCTCAAAATTCACACCGCTAATCTCAGTTCCCCGTAGCGCTTTCACTGAATATGGCAACCGAATCACGTTGTATCCCAAGCCCTTAATCTGAGCCAGCATTTCTTTGTAATCTCGTGCCCAAAGTCCGTGTGGAGCTTGCGTTTCCGTCTCCATTCCGAACCAATTCACGCCGCGTAATAAAACAGGTCGCTTTCTGGCATCGATAATGTCTGCACCGCGAGTAGAAAGCGGTGGTTCGACTTTTTCAACCGAGGGCAATTGAGCGGGAGAAACAGTGCTCAGAAAAATGACTCCCACGATCGACAAGATCAATACTAGAAAAAACGTCGATCGCGTCAAAACATGGCGGATGCGGAAATAGAGTCTCATCATAGAAGTCGTACGGGTATTCGTTTTAACCATACTCTTCCAGCCTTGACGAGCATCTCAGACAAAAGTGGCGATTTTTCGCGATCGACGCTGGAATCTCACGAAAAATTAATAATCATAAGGATTCTTTGGTTCTGGAATCGGTTTGATTGAGTTTGCCTGAACCACTAACTGTCGCTTTCCTGCAAGCGTTTCCGTAATCATCTGCCCTTCGACTTCTAGCCAGGAATCAACTTTATAATCGGCTCTCGTTCCCTGCGTCAACTTCACAGGCAATCTCACCGGGTACACGTCCGCTGCACAACACGTAATCACAAATCGCGTCAGCAAGAAATACTGTTCTGGAATCTCAGGCGTAGCGACCACAAATCCTTGCAGTTTCGCTTTTTGTCCCGTGTACGCATCGGGTTCCGGATACACCTGAAGTGTCCGAATCCAATCGATTAAGCTCTTATCTTCTGTTCGAGCCGACGCGCGAAACGTTTGTGGTCTCACTCGCGTCAGCGTGATCGAATCGTTCACACCTCGATCGATAGCAGTCTGACTGGCAAACGGACGCGGCGTGATCACTAAACCTGCGATCGCAACCACGAGCAACAAGGCACTACTCCATCCCGGCGGAAACAGAGTGATATGCGGTAAATCGCTGGTGACAGGTCGAGCATTTCGACTCGCTTTCCAAATGAAAAAGCTTTTCACGCCACTGATGATCAGTAATACGAATCCAGCCGCGATCGTCAAAATTTTGTAGTTTGGATGAATCAGCAAAAATAGCTCATTCGTCAGCCAAAACTTCAGAATTACTAACCCCCAAGCTGTCATTGCCAACAAATCGAGCCACGGAGATACCACACGCCAAGGAATTCTAGACATTATCAACTGATATACAAATTCACGAACAAACAGAACAGAAATGTCAATAGACCTGCCAATCCGAAGATGTAGAGAATTGCTCTCCACTTAAACACCGACAGCATCAGTCCCACACCTTTAAGATCGATCATGGGACCAAACACGAGAAACGCAATCAGCGATCCGCTTGTGAAAGTCGATGCGAATGACAGGGCGAAAAACGAATCAACAGTAGAACAAATGGAAACAACTGCCGCGAGAATCAGCATCGCCAGAATCGAAGTCACATTATCTTGACCAAGACCCAGAATCACATCTCGTGGCACAAAGACCTGAAGAATTGATGCGATCGCACTTCCCAGAACCAAGACTCCACCCAATTCCCGCATTTCCTGAATCGTATTGTCGAGCAGCATTCTCAGTCGATAATCCGTCGGTTTAGTAATGGCTCCACCCATTGCGGCTTGAAGCTCGATCGGATCAGTAATCAGCGGTTTCGTCGATTGTCCGAGAAAATAAGTTCCCGACTGTAACAGAGGAGAAGCCGAAGTTTTGGGCGCGTCTACTTTGCGCGTAAGATACGCCGCAACACTATTTTGAAGTAAGGGACGGACATCTTTCTGAACGCTAAACACCCAGCCGATAATCGTTGCAATCACGAGCGAAAATCCGATGCGGAAAAATACGATTTCGGGCTGATCACGGAACGCTGTCCAAGTTGCCCAGAATACGATCGGGTTAATCGTTGGAGCCGCGAGGAGAAACCCGATCGCGACTGAAGTGGGCGCACCTTGCAGCATTAATCGTCGAGCGACCGGAACGTTTCCACATTCACAGACCGGAAACAGAAAGCCGATACAACTGCCCACAAACGCGCCAAGAAACGCATTTTTCGGCAGAATTGCCACTAACTTTTGTTCATCGATAAAAAATTGCAGCAAGCCAGAGAACAACACCCCAAGGAGCAAAAAGGGCATTGCCTCGACCATCAAACTCATAAAGAGTGTGAACGCACTGTTAATCTGAGCCATTCAGTCCGAATCGTGACGAGATTGAGGGGATCATAGCAGGGAACTGGAAACGGTGAAAATGAATGGAAAAAAGAAAAATCGGATGTTGCTTTAATGTTCGCGGTTGACGGATACGGTTCAGGAAAGTTCTAGACAGTCATATTTATAGCAACTAAATCGCCAACTCTTTCAATGATCGAGCTTTCTACTCCGAATCAATTTCCTCCCACATCTGAGACAGTGGAATCCTTTTGCCTTCTTTTGCTTCCTTCAAAGCACGACGTAAATTCGCTTTAATTTCCTTAACCGGAGTATCATCCGGATCGCCTTCAAGATCTTCCATCTGATCCGGATACAAAATAATTACGCGCACATTTCCCTGAGCGCCTTCAGGCATAGGCTCATTGAGAGACAAATTGCCTTGTTCGTCAACCACACCTGTTGTTTCTACCGCTCTCATCAGGTTTGCCTCAACCTACTTCTGCTAGTCCAAAGATAGCTGATTAGCCGCGATTAAAGGAGCATTCTATTCTTCGTAAAATTCCTTCAAAATCTCACGAACTTCCTTTGCCTTGATATCTTCCCGCTCTGATTTTGGATAGATTGTCAGCAGCAAAATGGAGGTAGAAGTCTCAAGTTGATAGATCAAGCGGTAACTGCCACTTTTCCCTTTTTGGATGTCTCGATTCCTGACTCTTACCTTGAAGACTACGTAGCCTTCTCCCACTCCGGTCAATCGATCGCCCACAAAATTTCCTGCTTGGAGTTCATCGACAACAACCTGCACATCTTCACGAATACTCCGGTATCGTTTTAGCGATCGAAGATTTCGTCGAAATTCTGGAGTGACATCGATGTGAATGCTTTGCTGTCTAGTCTTATCTGAGGAAGACTCTAGAGATTCGTCGGGAGAATCAGTTGTCATCGTGATTATTTCTAGTCAGTAACTATTTAGAGCGTTGCAGAAGACAGACCTTTTTCACAGAAATCTTAAAAAAGCATTCTTAGAAACGCCAGAATGAGCCTGAAGATTTGTAAACTATAAAGTCAGGCAAATTGAGTGCCATATTTTCTGAGGAAACGGTATGAAGCATCTGGTTACTGTGGAGCGCCTGTGTTTGGTGGGTCATACAATGGCGCTGGCTTTTGGATTAGCAGGATTGTTGCTGGTGCTGCCCAATCCAGAATTTATCGCTGCTCTGCCGCCAATTGGGTTATCTGCTTTTGGCGCGAGTATGGCGAATGGTGGAGTGGGATATATCCTTCTGGGCGCGATTACGGTAGCTCTCTATGCTTACCGGACGCTTGGAATTCGGCACTGGCTAACCTTCATGTTGCCTTCAGTATTTCTATCTTTGGGGAGCGAATTGCTCGGAACCAGTACGGGCTTCCCGTTTGGCGAGTACGGATACTTGAGCGGATTGGGCTACAAGATTGCGGGTCTTGTGCCGTTTACGATTCCGCTGTCGTGGTTTTATGTCGGATTGTGCTGTTATGTCTTGGCGCGAACCGGATTGCAGCGTTTTAACTTGCCGACTTGGGCGCAATTGATGGGTTCGATCGCGCTTGGTTCAATTCTCTTAACGGCGTGGGATTTCGTGCTTGACCCGGCAATGAGTCAAGCCCCGTACCCGTTCTGGGAGTTTGGCGAAGTGGGTGAATTCTTTGGAATGCCCTATCGAAACGTTTCAGGCTGGCTTGGAACCGGAGCGCTCTTTATGTTTGTGGCTTCGTTGTTCTGGGGAAGCAAGCCGTTGAATCTAACTCGCGCTCAGTTGACAGTGCCGCTCGTGGTTTATCTGATTAACTTTGCGTTTGGCGCGATTATTACGGTGACGGAACTCGATGCGCGGTATTTGATTCCGACCTCGATGAGTATTGTCTTGGGAGTTGTTCCTGCGATCGCGCTTTGGTGGATGGCAAAACCCGCTCAAGGTATCGAATCGTCACTTTCGGGGACAGCGACACGCGATGTTCCAACCGTTTCAGTTGGAGTTGCTCAAAAATAAGAAGGGGACGCTCGATCGAGCGTCTCTTTTCGATTCATCACACAAGTCATCACGCAAGGGGTTAGAGGCTTGACGAACTTCATGACGATTTGCCTGGGGTTAATGAATCCCCAGGCTTTTGCATTTCAGGATATCTTTTTCTTCGGTTTGCTGGTTATTCAGATTCCAGCAGCGGCAATTTTACTATCACGATTGCTTAAAGGTGCGGTGCGTCGCCCTCCCCTTCAGCCTCAATTACCGAGAACGGAATTTTTTGGGGCGGTGAGTGTGGTGGTTCCAACGTTGAATGAAGCCGATCGCATTTCGCCGTGTCTTGAGGGATTAACTCGCCAAACCTACGAAGTGCGGGAAATTACGATCGTCGATAGTCGATCGACGGATAAAACCCCAGAACTCGTCAAAGCTGCACAAGAAACTGATCCACGATTTCGCTTAATCAATGATGATCCGCTTCCTTCTGACTGGGTCGGTCGTCCGTGGGCACTACATAACGGATTTCTCGCCAGTTCTCCGGATAGCCAATGGATTTTAGGAATTGATGCAGATACGATTCCGCACCCCAGCTTAGTGTGTAGCCTGCTCGAAACCGCTACGATCGAGGGCTACGATCTAATCACGCTATCTCCGAGATTTATTCTCAAATATCCGGGCGAATTCTGGCTTCAGCCTGCTTTGTTGATGACTTTGGTGTATCGATTCGGAGCAGCGGGAGAAATCGGCAGTTCGGCAGAGCGAGTGATGGCGAATGGACAGTGTTTCTTTTGTCGTCGATCGCTACTTGAAAAAGTGGGCGGATACACGAGCGCGAAAGGCTCATTCTGCGATGATGTCACTTTAGTCCGAAACATTGCTGCGACAGGTGCAAAAGTCGGATTTCTCGACGGCGCGAACGTTCTCAAAGTCCGAATGTATGAAGGCATGGCGGAAACTTGGGAAGAATGGGGTCGATCGCTTGATCTCAAAGATGCCGCTACTCCCGCACAAGTTTGGGGCGATTTAGCGTTTCTCATTTTGGTGCAGGCGTTACCGTTACCGTTACTGATTCTTAGCGCTTGGATTGTGGGATCTGGAAATACAACATTACCCGCACTGGTCGCGCTCGGATTGAATGGCGCATTAGTAGCAATGCGAATTGGATTGAATGCGGCAGTGTTGCAATCTTACGATCGCTCTTCTGCGAAAGGCGCTTGGCTCTTCTGGTTGTCGCCGTTAGCCGATCCTGCGGCAGTGTTCCGAATCTTCTTATCTTCTACTCGAAAGCCAAAAAGCTGGCGGGGTCGGACGTATGGCGGATAATGTTACGCTGCTCGGTTTAGCAGGGAGCCTCGTGGCGGGATTGGCGACGGGTGCAGGTGCGCTCCCGATCTTTTTCATCAAGAAAATCACACCGCAAACTCAAGGGGCACTCCTCGGATTTGGAGCGGGTGTGATGTTAGCGGCGACTTCGTTTTCTTTGGTGATTCCAGGCATTGAAGCAGCGGAGAAACTTACTCAGAATCAACTTACGGCAGCCTCGATCGTAGTTCTCGGCATCCTCCTCGGTGGCGCATTCCTATGGCTTGCAAACCGCTACTTTCCACACGAACACTTCATCAAAGGTTCAGAAGGCTCGAATGCAAGTCGATTGCGGCAAGTGTGGCTGTTTGTGATTGCGATTACGCTGCATAACTTTCCAGAAGGATTGGCGGTCGGAGTGGGATTCGGGGGCGGCGATGTGGCGAATGGAATTGCATTAACGCTTGGAATCGGGTTGCAGAACTTTCCAGAAGGGTTAGTGGTCGCGATCGCACTGTTAGCCGAAGGATATCGTAGACGTAGCGTGTTCGGAGTGGCACTTCTAACCGGATTGGCAGAACCGATTGGCGGGGTAATCGGAGCGGCAGTGGTGTCGATCGCCTCGATCATTCTGCCTTGGGGAATGGCGTTTGCGGCTGGAGCAATGTTATTTGTCATCAGCGACGAAATTATTCCAGAGTCTCATAGCTTGGGAACAGAAAAGCAAGCGACGTTAGGAGTCATGATCGGATTTGTGCTGATGATGTTTTTGGACGTGACATTAGGCTGATTTATTTCAGAATGTTTCAACCTGTAACAGCGATCGCGCTTGCGTTCAACTCCCGTAGTAAATTGAGGAAAATTGACGCGGCATCATCTGTATTTTGCATCGATCCGGGTTCGTTAATTTTCAGAACAAAAGGAAGAGAACAATCATGGTTCAACGTGGTTCAAAAGTTCGCATTCTGCGGAAAGAGTCTTACTGGTATCGCGATGTCGGTACGGTTGCCTCGATCGACCAAAGCGGCATCAAATATCCGGTCATTGTGCGGTTTGACAAGGTTAACTACACGGGCTACAGCGGTCAAGCAAGCGGAGTCAACACGAACAATTTCGCGATGAGCGAACTCGAAGAGGTTGAGCCACCCGCAAAGAAAGCGGCTGCTCCAGCGGCAAAACCCGCAGGCAAGAAAGCAGAGTAGAATCTCTGTCATAATCAAGGTTGAGCCAGTACTTTTCTTCTGTTAGTACTGGCTCTCTTTGTTTTAAATCAAAGATTATCTTTAATAGACTGTATGATAGAGACGCACTGATTTCTAGAGCATTGTTCACAGTGGAAACTTAGAGACGACTGCTTTCCACTCGGCTACATCGCAACCTTGAATTTCGCTGCGAAAATTATTTGCTCTCGCAACGGCAGCAATAAAGATAAACTATGGTTCCTTAGAGGGCGTTTGAAAAGTGTCGTTTCTTGCACTCACCCACCCCTCGACTGAAAGTCGGGGCTAACAGAACGAAGTCCACTAAAGGGACTAAAAATCACAGAATCGGGTCTTCAGTCCTTTGAAAAGGACTTCGCACCATTAGCCCCGATTTTCAATCCGGGGCGGGTGAATGCGATGAACAACATTTTTCAAACATCCTCTTCAATTCAGCCACAGGCAATTCTCAAATCGCGATTTGATCCAGGCATAACAAATGCAGCCCTCGACTCTCGTTTTGATCCTCGATCCAAATTTGGATGATCAAGAAAGCTACCGACAGGATTTGCTTGAAGCTCCTCATGACTCGTACAAAATCTTGGCATCGGAAAGCGGTGAAACTGGGCTAGAGGATTGCCTCAACTGTTCGCCCGACGTGGTGCTGCTAAACGTTATGCTGGCTGACATGGACGGGGTGGAATTTCTCGATCGATTGCGATCGCAACAAAATCAGATGCCTGCGGTGATTCTCTTGGCTGATTCCAATAATCAGTTACCTCAAGTGGTGCAGGCGATGAAACGGGGCGCTCAAGATTGTTTGATCAAAGCGGAACTGCGATCGGGCAGCTTGCGATCGAGCATCCAGCAAGCGATCGTTTCGATGCAATCCAAAACAACCGTTCAATACCTGAATCGAGAATTAAACGAGACGGTCACGGAACTGCAAACGCTGATTGAAATTGCCCCGGTTGGCATTGGAATCGCGATCGATCCGAGTTGCGCTCAGATGCAGCACAATGTTTTCCTGCGCCAAATGCTCGGAGTTGATCCCGGTCGTAATATCTCAAAAAGCGCCTCGATCGGAGAACAGCCCGCGTTTCGAGTGATGCGGAACGGACAAGAAATTCCGGTTGAACATTTGCCGATGCAGGTTTCAGCCCGCTTAGGAATCGAGGTACGAGATACAGAAATTGAGATCGTCCGATCTGATGGGACAGTGTGCCATTTGCTCTCGTATGCGTGCCCGATTCGGAATACTCAGCATGAAATTACTGGCTCGATCGGTGTGTTTCTCGATATTACGGAACGGCGGCAGATCGAAACGCGACTCCAAGAAAGCGAAGAACGGCTGCGATTAGCCTTAGAAGCAACGGGCTTGGGGATTTGGGATTGGGACATTCAGCACGATCAAGTCACCTGGGCAGGGGATAACGAGCGCTTATTCGGCTTACCTCCAGGCGATTTTGCTGGAACGTATGAAGCCTATCTCGATTGTGTTCATTCCGACGATCGAGCGGCTGTACAGCAATGTGTGACTGAAGCTTTGAACGAGAAGCGCGGATATGTCCAAGAGTTTCGCGTGGTTTATCCCGATGGAACGATTCACTGGTTGCGATCGCAAAGCCAATTATTTCTCGATGCGGATCGTAATCCAACGCGACTGATTGGCACAAATCAGGATATTACCGATGCTAAAAACGCTGAGATTGCTCTACAAGAAAACGAACGTCAATACAAAACGCTGGCGAATTCGATTCATCAAATTATTTGGGTGACGGATGGTAACGGTCAACATCAATTCGCCAACGATCGCTGGCAGGATTACTGCGGCATGGATTTCCTTGAAGCGGCTGAACATTGGGAATCGCTCGTGCATCCGGACGATCAAGAACAGTGTCGAATCAACTGGGAAATTGCACGACGCGATCGCACTCCCTATCTCGTCGAATTTCGCTTCCGCCGACGAGATGGAGCCCATCGCTGGCATATCACGCATGGGGTTCCGGTCTTCGATGCGATGGGACAAAATGAGCAATGGATCGCAACGATTACGGATATTCACGATCGTAAACTCGCAGAAACAGCTTTAACCGAAAGTGAAGCGCGATATCGTGCCTTGGCAGAAATGATTCCTCAGTTTGTTTGGGTAACGACTGCTGCTGGGCAAAACGAATATGTGAATCGCCAGTTCTGTGAATACACCGGAAAAAGCGAGGCTGAGCTATTACAGTTTGATTGGCTGGAGATAATTCATCCCGACGATCGCGATCTGACACGGGAGCGCTGGATGTCAGCCGTTCGGGATGGCGAATTTTATGAAATCGAATATCGATTCCGGCGCTTTGATGGCAGATATCGCTGGTTTTTGGGACAGGGACAGCCGTTGAAAAACAAGCAGGGTCAGATCGTCCGGTGGTTTGGCACTTGTACGGATATTCACGACCAAAAACAAATTGAAATCGAACGCGCTCAATTGTTAGCGGAAGCTCAGACGGCACGATCGCAAGCGGAAGCCGCGAGTCGGATGAAAGACGAGTTTTTAGCGATCGTGTCTCATGAATTGCGATCGCCGTTAAATGCGATGTTGGGCTGGTCGAAACTGCTCCGAGCCGGAAAGCTAGACGAATCGATGCGTGAAAAAGCACTCCAGGTGATCGAACGGAATGCCGAAGCTCAAACGCAATTAATCGAAGATTTGCTCGATATCTCCCGAATTATTCGCGGTAAAGTTCGGCTGAATTTGGCTCCGGTGAATTTAGCACAGGTGATTGATTCCGCGATCGATACGGTTCGACCGAGTGCGGATATCAAACAGATTCACCTCGAATCGCGAGTGCAAACGGATCGCGCAATCGTTTCCGGGGACTTGGATCGACTTCAGCAAGTGATTTGGAATTTGCTGACGAATGCGGTGAAGTTCACCCCCGAAGCAGGAACGGTGAAAGTTGATCTCACTCAAACGGATACTCATGCCCAAATTCGCGTGATCGATACTGGCAAAGGAATCAGCCCAGAGTTTTTACCGTATGTGTTCGATCGCTTCCGTCAGGCGGAGAATGTCACGACTCGAACCACGGGCGGATTAGGATTGGGACTGGCGATCGTTCGGAGTTTAACCGAACTGCATGGCGGTACGGTGCAGGTGGAAAGTCCGGGTGAAGGGCAAGGTTCCACATTTATCGTAGAGCTTCCTTTGCTCGAAGGCATTCGCTATCGACGAGAGACGGGAACTTCCCCGATGTCGATCGCAGATGTTGCTTCACTAGAAGGCGTGCGTGTTCTAGTCGTGGATGATGAGTTAGATACTCGTGAATTTTTAGTCGCGGCTCTGGAAATTTCTGGAGCGATCGTCGCGGCTGCGGGATCGAGTCGTGAAGCCATTCAGAAAATCGAGCAATTTCGACCCACGGTGTTGCTTAGCGATATTGGAATGCCGAATGAAGATGGATATGCCTTAATTCAAAAAGTTCGATCGCTGGCTCAAGGCGGAACGATTCCTGCGATTGCTTTAACTGCGTTTGCTCGCCCAGAAGATCGCATCAGTGCGATCGAGTCAGGATTTCAGATGCACCTCTCGAAACCGATCGAGCCGGATCGGTTGGTTGCTGCTGTGAAGTCTTTAGCGCGACAATGAGATTTTAAGGATTAAGTCGCTGTGCCTGAACTGCCTGAAGTTGAAACGGTTCGATTGGGTTTGAACGAGGTGACACTAAATCAGCCGATCGTGGGTGGAGAAGTGTTACTCGATCGCACGATCGCTTATCCGAGTGCGGATCAATTTGTTGCAAGTTTAGAAGGATTATCGATCGTTGAATGGCATCGCTACGGAAAGTATCTTTTAGCAAAACTCGATCCGCTTGGTTGGCTCGGTGTTCATTTGCGAATGACCGGAAAGCTACTGTGGATGCAACAATCCGAACCGTTGTCGAAACATACGAGAGTGAGATTGTTTTTTGAAGGCGATCGAGAACTTCGTTTTGATGATCAAAGAACATTTGGGCAGATGTGGCACGTTGTGGGAGAGGTTGATCCGAAGACGATCATTACAGGCTTACAGCGATTGGGACATGAGCCATTTTCTGATGATTTTTCAGATCTCTATTTCTATGAGCAATTGAAGAACCGCAAACGTCCGATTAAGAATGCACTACTTGATCAAGCGTTAGTAGCGGGAATTGGTAATATCTACGCGGATGAGGCTTTATTTTTAACAGGCATTCACCCTGAAACGTTGTGTACGGAACTCTCGATCGAACAAGCTTCCCAACTCCGCAAAAATGTGATTCGAGTGCTACAAGACAGTATTGCCGCGAGAGGCACAACGTTTAGTGATTTTCGCGATGTATCCGGAGTGAATGGTAACTATGGGGGAATGGCTTGGGTGTATGGGCGAGATGGCGATCGCTGTCGAACCTGTGAGACAACCATTGAGCGAATCAAATTAGCAGGGCGATCGGCGCATTTCTGCCCGACTTGCCAACTCCGTAAACAGTAATCTTTGTCACATTTCAGAACGGATGCGTAGGAAATAATGAATTCCGTCCTAACCGATTATTTCCTGTATGTCCAAGCGTCGCGATTTCTTGATTGGTAGTGCTGCGAGTGCTGCCGCTGTCTCTATGATTTCTAAAGCAAATGCCCAAGACAATCAACCCTCGAAGCGCCCCGAAATTAACGCGCTGAGAGAAGGCTTTGTCGGTCAGTATCAAGGCGGCGTATACTTATTGCCTGCAACAGATGAAACGGTGCAGTGGGGCTGGTTCAACAATGCGGAACCGCCTCGCGCTCGAATTAAATCCGGTGATACTGTTGTGATGGAGACGATGATGGCATCGCTGAATCAGATATTACCGGGGTCATCGATCGAGAAAATTACTAAACTTCGGACGGATTTTCCGGGTCGAGGTCCGCATTCGGTCACGGGTCCCATTTTCGTCGAGGGTGCAATGCCCGGTGATGTGCTGAAGATTCGGATCAATCGAATTGTGCCTCGGAGCTATGGCGCGAATTGGAACCTGCCTGGAAATCTCAAATTAGGACAGTTCCCGGACAAGTTCACGGAAGCTCAAGTGAAGCATTTCTACCTCGACTTGGGTCGGGGTGTGACGGAATTCTTACCCGGAATCGAACTTCCGGTGCGTCCGTTTCCTGGAATTATTGGAGTGGCACGAGCCGAAAGCGGTCAATATAGCACTGTTCCACCTGGGGCGTATGGTGGCAATTTGGACTGTCGCGAGTTAGTGCAGGGAACAACCATCTATTTACCTGTGTTTGTGGATGGGGCATTGTTGTGGTCGGGTGATTCTCACATTGCACAAGGGAATGGAGAGATTAATCTAACCGCGATCGAGGGTGCTTTTAGTGAATTAAATATGACGATCGAGGTTCTGAAGAAAACGCCGCTCTCGTTCCCGCGCATTGAAACCCCGACACACTGGATCACGATGGGATACGATCGCGATATGAACAAAGCCGTCGATATGCTGATCGAACAAACAGTGAAATTTGTCTCTGACTGGAAGCAGATCTCAGGCAAGGAAGCTCAACAGTTCATGAACGATTACGGCGATTGTCGGGTAGCTGAAATCGTCAATCAGTTGAAAGGCGTTTACTGTATGTTGCCGAAGAAAGCCAGCCCGAAACTTGCTCCGAATCCGACACAGGACACCCGTGATAGTTATGTCACAACTGCCACAGATGGAGATGTTCAGAAAGCAATGAATCTGGCTTCGATGCAAATGATCGAACGGATTGCACAACTGAAGAAACTATCGATGTTAGATAGTTATGCGTTGGCGAGTTTAGCAATGGATGCGCGACTGGGACGAATTGAACCGGGAGCGAGAGCAATTCATAGTTTGATGCCGCGATCGCTCTGGGTGAAGAAAGCTTAGAACTAATGTGAACCTGAGTTCGACAAGTTCTCTCGCTTCGTTGTCTGTCCGCACCGGAATGAATTCGGGGCTAATGAGAGGAAGTCCACTGAAGGGGACTGCAAGATAGTTTTAGTCCTGAAGGGACTTTGTTCAATTAGCCCCGAATTCTATTCCGGGGCGAGACTGAATCGCAGCAAACTGAATCGAATTCGCTCTAAAGCCAATCAGAGATCGCATCAGTCGATTTGACCAAGTGCATTCCAGCAGCAGCAAATCGGGCATACGCTTGATCAGCTTGTTCGGTGTAATCAACCACGCCCGGAACCACGACTGGTGAGGTGCAATCTTCGAGCAGATACACTTTCTGAGTCAGGCTAGAATCATACGCTTGGATTTCGGTAAGCAAATCATCGATCGTCCAAGCGACACAATGACTTTTCGCCTGACCCGCAATCACAACTGCATCAAACTGAAGTAATTTATCAATCAATTGACTATTTTTCTGTGCGAGTAGTCCACCACCAACAGTTGTCAGCACTTCGGGACGCAATACAGAATAGTTCTCAGTGAGTGGATTGTTACCTTTGATCTCAAAGCTTGTCTGACTCTTCCGAGCAATACAGTGAAAGAACATAGCTTCTTCGACCGCAGACACCAACGCATGACCAATTCCACCTAGCATCGAGTGATAGGGCCACACCGTTAACGGATACTTTCCTTCATCAGTTAACTGTTTGGTGTAGTGCAGTGCGTGATTGTTCAACGTGTCGTAGTCTGTCTTCAAACTCGCTGCAACCGCAGGATTCACGCGCCACTCACCTTTCTGCACTGCTTCGTAGGGAATCAATGTTGCAGCAGGAATCGGATGTTCTCCAGCTTCGTTAATCCAGAAGATCGGATGAAAGATTTGCATTGCGGTGTGCGTGTCCATTGTGGGTGCAATCTCGGTAATGCTGCCTAAATTGCGATAGATAAACTCACACAATCGAACATTATCTTCAACGGCTCCAGTTCCCGATCGACCCCCCACATACAATTCAAAATCGGGAATACAGAAGGTGTTCTGCACATCGATCGCTAAAAGACAAACCCGAACTCGATCGTCGCTCGCAGGCGGAATTTGATGCTGTTTCGCCCATTGTTCTGCGTCTACTGCCCGTTGTTGATAAGGAACTCGCCAAACGGAACCGACAGAAGCACGATCGAAGAACTCAGGAATCATAAGACAGGCTCAACTCATCTACTTCGATCGTAGAGGCATTTTCCCGAAATGATCAATGAATCGCAAGCACAACCGGAGCATTGTAAGTCCGATCGACAACCGTTGTCGGCAATTCCTGATGGTAAGCTCCCGATGGCAACACACCACAGCCGCCATATTTCGCCATTACTCGCTGCTGTACAAACACATCTTCGCCACAGTGATTTTCTGGTAGTTCTTTCCAAAAATTAAAGCTACCCACATCTCGAAGCTTTTCCGTGTTGTACATCACACAGCCACCGATCCAAGCCACTTTATACTTACGCGGTTGATCTGGGGTGATATTATGCGATCGCTGAATGTGATATAGATTCGCCGCATTGTGCAACTTCCAGCGTTCCCATTCGGGCATTCCAGGCTGGAGTTTTTCGGGTTGCACTGGAGTATCCCAGAACTCGATCGCTTGCTCATGCGGTCGAACATCTTGAGCAAAACTCAATCCGATGAGTCCACTGCCCACAAAGCCGCAATTTTCTTGTTCGATCGCGGTTACAAATTGCTCAAGAACAAACGGTTCAAGAATCAGATCATCATCAATAAACAGAACATAAGGCGCAGTTGCTTGATCGAGTAAGAACTGTCTTTGTTCTGCGAGTCCACGACGGGGAAGATGGTGATGGACTTGGACTTTATGATTGTGGGAGCGTAATACTCGAATCGGGGTTTGGACTAAGTTTGATGCGATCGTATTTGGATCATCGGTTTGATCCGAGATAATCACATTAAAGTCTTGAAAGGTTTGTGCAATCAGACTGGTTAGTGTAACCGCTAAGGCTGAAGCACGATTGTAGGTGGGAATTAGAATATCAACTTTAGACATATTGATTGGAAAAGACGTAACAGGATACTTGAAAAGGAATCGTTCAGCGCATTCACCCGCCCCGGAATAGAATTCGGGGCTAACAGTGCGAAGTCCCCTCCAGGGACTAAAACAGCCTTCTGAGTTCTTTCAGTCCCCTTCAGTGGACTTTGTTCGATTAGCCCCGAATTCTATTCCGGGGCGAGTCAGCAACGCAGCAATAAAGCTTTCAAGTACACCCTAGATTTACAGAGCAGTCATCACCCGAACTAGCTCATCCGCAATATCAACCGATGCAACACTCGAATGCTCAAACAGAACACCCGCAAGGAAGTAGATATTGTCTGAGAAAAACGCTTGCCCATTGTCTCGCAGCTTATCAATCCAGTTTCTTACTTTTGGCTCAGAGCTATAGCAACCAAACTGCAACGGTGTCACCATAAAATCTGACACTGCATAATCTTGATCAGCAGCACATTCGAGCGTCCCTAACGGATTCGAGTAGCTCGACATCAATACCATTACACGCGGATAGTTCAGCGTTAATAGCTTATTCGTCAGCGTTGCACCATCAATTCCACCATGCAGCAACGGCATTCGAATCTGATTATCTGGAGCCGGAATATAAGGCGGATTCGCAATCAAACAATCTGCATCGGTCGGTGCTGCATCGAAGAAAGACTTATTGTGCAGCACATATCGATCGTGCAGATTGCACTGATCCACTCTCGATTGTGCAACTTCGTACGCAGATGGATTCAGTTCAAAGCCGTGGATCACATCCTTGCAGCGCGATCGCATGAGTGAATTGATCACCGGGCTACCATCACCCGAACCAAATTCAACAATTAAACGCGAATCATCACACTGCGAAAATACCAATCGCTCTAAACAATGCGAATAGAAATGCGACTCTTCAGGGCAGAAAAATACTTCAGTTTCGGTAACTGATTGTGTCGGTCTAATGAGTGTCCCAGTCAAGGTAATGTCCTCTATCAATGCAAATCACAACAACAAAGGGCGGACACCATGACCGCCCCAATTCTTCAGATCGATTACTCCACCCCAATCGCCGGAAGCGATCCGGTTTCCACACCATGACGAATCATTGCCACGATCGCGGTTCCTGCTCGATCGCCCATGAGCTTCTCTTGGTCATAACCCAACAAAAGCTGCCATGCTTGCTGCGGATACATATCGACCAAAGGTAACGTCACGTTTTCGATCATCCATCGTCCATGTCTTTCGTCTTCTTTGATGTGCAAGTCCCAATATCCCATTGCGCCATCCGAGAGTTGGAGTCTCTGTGCTGCTGCAAGATAGTTCCGATAGGCTGAAGGACCTGCCACCTCAAAGTAAGCCAATCCGCCGTTGTAGCGCAGAAAATGACGCTTACATTCAGTCAGTAAGAAGTTATGGTTCGTAGTTGCTAAAGCTTCCCAAGGAACCAAATCGAAGTAAGCCTCCGGTTGAGTACTGAGGCTCAATTCGGTCATCATTTTTGCAAAAAACGTCGAATGTTTCCGCGACAAGCGACCGTTACCGTATTCCTCTAGCAGCACTTTAGTTAATGTTGCTTGCACCTCATTCGCAGCACCGCCGAGAATTCGAGAAAGGCGACTTGCTTCGACTAATCCATCAAATGAAGTGATCGCCAACAAATATCGATAGCCTTCAAACGGCATCTCTTGACGTAGATAGATCGCGCCCTCGGAAAGTTCAGGATCGAGATCAGCTTGATAGCGATCGAGTAATGCCTGTTTGATATCAACCGAATGATATGCCTCGGTATCAATGTGGCTTAATTCCCAAGCTTGCCAAGCGGCTTCGATTTCGTTGCGAACCTTTTGTAAGTATGTCGATCGCTCATTGGTATAGTGCGTTAAATCGTCATACCAAAACAAATTCAAGCGATTAATCCGATAGAGTACACGCTGTAAGAAGAGATGTGCTGCATCCGAACCTTCGAGCTGATCGTACGCTTCTTTAAGAGCGAAGCTGAGTGCAGTCTCAAAGTAGCGAATTTGTTCTTCAAACTGATCGAGTCGCTGATCTAAGTTCTCAGCTTCAATCAGTTCACTAAACGTTTGCTCCGCTTTGTAGTAGGGATTGCTCTTAACGATGGATTCGATTGCCTCTGGCATCAATTGATTGGGCAGAGGAGCGACTAGACTACCGTACATTTATCTTTCTGGAATGACTCGATTTTCATCTTTATGCTCGGTTATTCAAACTCAAAGTTGCATCTACCTCAGAGAGAGATCGTTCACTCCGGAGGAATAGTTTTACGATTTAGTGAACGCTGTCTCTGGAAATCCTAGCTTTGTTAATAATTCATTCCAAAGTTCGATGCTCAAACTACCGCCGGATGCCTGATCGTGTCCATGCCCGTAGCTTCCTTCGCCTGCTGAGATGGTTTGACTGCGAAGAAATTCAAGAACATTCACACTGTTCGATCGAGCCGCAAAGTTTACCCGTCCCGGCATGTAGCCCTCGTTCGCCGCAATCACGACTAATTTCGGTAATCGCCCGCGCCAACTCTGAGCAATCAATGGATGAATCTGGCAAGGCGAATTCATGCGAATTAAAGCAACATTCCCCGAAAAGATCGGAGCCGCTTTTCGAGCTTCATCGAGTGCAAGTTTAACTTCTTCTCTTGCCGATCGCAGTTGTTGCACATCCGCACTTTCAGAGTTCACCAATGCTTTCGGATTCGGATGACTTAATAAAGCTCGTGCTGCCACCTCTGGATCATAGTGTGAAGCTCGTCGAGACGCATTAATCAATGCAGTCGCTTCTTTGAGATACTTGGCTGTGTACTTCCGTTTTGCAGTGGTTAATAGCTCAAACGGAGCGCGATCGCCTAAATCACTTAAAGTCCCGATCGCAGCAACCCAGTCCAGATCGGAAATATCTGCGATCGTTTGCGCCAATTCCCAAATGATCAGCGACGTATTCGGAATCGGCTCCCAATTGTAAGCACTAATCAAGGTATCACCATCAGGCACACCTTCAGGATGGTGATGATCAATAAAACAAGTCGGAACCCCAGAAATTACAGGTTCCGATCGACTCCCCAAATCCATCACAAAAAGATAAGCGGGATTTGCAGATTGAATGATGGCGCGATTGTTCGGAGTCCAAGCGTTTCTTTCTCGATCGGGAATCACTCGATGCACCGAAGCAAATCCCGCCCGTTCAAATGCCCGTTGCCAAACGACTCCAGCCGTAACTCCATCCGCATCCGAATCATGAACTGCAACAACTCTAGACGAATGCGATATCTGTCCCACAAACTGCTTAAACGCTTGAATTGCAGCTTCTTGATTCAGAGTTCCAACAGTCGTATCAACTGTAAAAGCCATATTCAATCCCAAACTCTAAGTTCTTCAGTCCCCTTTAGTGGACTTTGTTCTGATAGCCCCGAATTTCATTCCGGGGCGGTTCAACAACGAAGCAAACTAATCCTCACCTACACCGATACCGCTTGCTCCATCAAATCCGAAGGTTCTTCATCCTGAGTCGATGGAGTCACCGCCTCAACCTGAATGTCCTCTTCCTTCTTCTCCTCACTCTCAACCACCACAGGCGGCAGCACATTCAAATCCGAATACAACCATTCTTCCTGTAGCTTCTGAATTGCAAATTCCTTCTGTTTCGCCTCAATCTCGATCCAAGGAGCTTGCCGATAACAGGTTGGCATAATCGTAATGTAATCACTATGCTTCTGATCTAAGAACGATTCCGCTCCATTCGAGATGTGAACCACCTGCCAATCTGGATTTTCCCAAGTCGATCGAGCAATTTCAAACGCCCGAATTACACTCTCATCCTCATAGCTCTCAACTTTTTCATGAATCACATGATGATGAGCATCAAACAAATGCGGAACTCCCGCCGCCTGACAAACCTCAGCAATCTGCTCTGATCCATAAGTGTATTCATCATTTTCCAGCGTCAAGCGCGATCGAATATTTTCCGGTAAGTTCCGAATCGTCTCGATCAATCGCTCGGCTCGATCGCCTTTTCCGCCATGAATGTTCATCAATGCCCACGGTGATTGTGGCAACCCTAATAAATCAAATGTCCGAGCGTGCATCGTTAAAATTTTGATGCTATTTTCGATTACTTCAGGACGATCCGAACTCAACACCACAAACTGATCCGGGTGCAAAACTAATCGAACTTTAAGCTGTCTCGATTGTTCTCCAACCAATCCCATTCCTTCCGCAAACTCATCTAAAATTGCGGCTCCCATTGGATCATCTGCAAACGGAAACAACCCCGAACTTAATCGATACAATCCGATTTTATTCGCCGCACAGAACTCGATCGCAATTCCTAATCGCCGCAAATTCTCGGCGTACAATTCGCGCAACAATCGTTCCTGCTCAGATAAATCAAACTGAAATAATCGCTTGCGTGTAATCGTTTTAAACCGCACCGTTTTCGATGCAGAAATACACACCAGTCCAAGTTCAGGGGTCATAATCGTTTAATTTATAGGGTTTTCAGCACTTAAATGCCAATCTATTTATCCTTCGTTTTCTTCAGTTGTTCACCCTTATGAATGGCATCCTTTCCACTCTTAGAACTTTCAACTCGATACTCTGGATTCTCTTTTGATGCTTCAAAATGGTGTCCTTTAAAGTCAGTAGGTTCTGTGATGATTTCTTTCACTTCACCCTCAGTTTTTCCACCAGAAGTATTCCACTCGACATGATCGCCCTTCTTCAATTTCTCACTCACAAATTTTGCTCCTGAACGCTGACCCTGATCCTAACGATCTCAAAGGTTGTCCTCCTCTATCTGTGGTTGCCCTTTACGGATTGCAAACCTTTCTTTTGACAGTAGAAATCCAGTGCCATCCCCACTTACGCTTCCAAGTAAAGTCGGAAACTGTACAAGCCATGAAATACGATTTGTTTGTGATTGGAGCGGGACCTGGTGGACTTGTTGCTGCCAAACAAGCTGCAAAGTATGGAGCAAAAGTCGCGATCGCAGAACGCGCTCATCTTGGCGGAACCTGCACCAATCTAGGCTGCATTCCCAAAAAACTCATGGTTTACGCTGCCGATTTCGCCTCTCTTGCTGAAACCGCAGAAGACTACGGTTGGACAAAGCCCACTCTCGAATTCAACTGGCAACAGTTCAAACAAATTCGCGATCGCGAACTCGATCGCCTTCGTCATGTCCAACAGTCCGCACTTGAGAAGCAAGGCGTTACAATCATTCGCGGTTCAGCACAGTTAATTGATCAACATACGATCGCGGTTGATGACCAAAAGTTCACCGCAGATAAGATTCTCATTGCAGTCGGTGGAAAACCTGCTCAACCAAAAATTTCAGGCATCGAACATACGATTACTTCTGATGAGATGTTCCAACTTGATCAGCTACCGAAGCGATTAGCAATTATTGGTGGCGGGTACATCGGAGTTGAGTTCTCCAGTGTGATGCGCGGATTGGGTGTAGAAGTCACTGTGATGAACCGAGAAGATTGTATCCTCGAAGGTTTTGATGAAATGATTAGTTCAACCGTTAGACAAGGACTTGTCGATCGAGGAATTCAAAGCCTTTGCAATACCACGACAGATAAAATTGAGCGAGTTGGTAATGAAATTCAATTACACTTAACAGGTGATCGTTCTGATATTCTCACTGTTGATACTGTTCTGTGTGCAGTTGGTCGCGCTCCAAATCTAGAAAATCTAGGTTTAGAAACCGTTGGAGTCGAATTCGATAAAAAGGCGATCGCGGTCGATGAATTCAGCCGCACAAACATTGATAATATCTATGCAGTCGGAGATTGTACTAACCGTAAACAACTCACCCCAGTTGCTCGTGCAGAAGGAAAAGCATTTGCAGAAACAGTATTTAACAATCAGCCTACGCAAATCGATTCACTGATTCCTTCTGCGGTGTGTTCTCGTCCTGAAGCTGCAATGATTGGGTTGACTGAATCGGAAGCACGAGAAAAATATAGCGATCGTATTCAGTGTTATCAATCTGAATTTACGCCACTGTTCGAGACATTAACAGAGCGGAAGTCTAAGAGCAAAGTGAAATATGTGGTGCTTGACGATCGCATTTTAGGAATTCACATGGTCGGGGAAGATGCAACGGAGATTATTCAAGGATTTAGCTTAGCGATGAAGAAGGGAATTACGAAAGCTGAGATTGATGCTGCGATCGCGATTCATCCTTCATCGGCTGAAGAACTATTTTCGGTAGATTGATCTGGAGTGTACAAAACTCTGCGCTCCGATTCTAGTCCGCCCCGGAATGGAATTCGGGGCTAACAGTGCGAAGTCAGTTTCAACTGACTGAAGGCGATCGAACTAGCTCTTAGTCCCCTTCAGCGGACTTCGTTCGACTAGCCCCGAATTCCATTCCGGGGCGGGATCGTAACGAAGGGAAGATCTCTAGCTTACTGTCTTAACTAAAGCTTTCTCCCTCTCGCTGAATGTCTCAAAAGATTGTTTAGCCAAGACATCCAGATCAGCATCAGAAATATCACCTTGACGCTGAGCAATTCGATCGCGCAACACGTCCTCAGATGCCTCACAGTACAAAATCTCGATCGAGATCCCTTTCGCCTGTGCTTGCTCGATCACGGGAGCGCGTAACGCTTGTCGATCGTACTTCGCATCTAAGATTACGGTATATCCCTGAGATGCCAAAGTAGTGCCGAGAGTCAGCAAGCGATCGTAGGTTTTCTCAGTCATCTCCGAACTATACAACGACTGATCCCCTTTCTCATCGAGTGCAATTCCACCCAAATGCTTCCGAACTGCATCAGAACGAATTTGAATCGCTCCCGATTCACGAGCGAGTTTAGATGCAACTGTACTCTTCCCAGATCCCGACAGTCCCGACATCAGAATAATTTTGCCTTGTTTCGGCTTGGTATATTCCCAAGACAATCGATAGTAGCGGCTTGCAGTTTCTTTTGACTCTTCTTTCACTGCCTCCGGAACACTCGGATCGCTCAACAAGAACGATGTGACCTTTGCCCGCACATAAGATTGACGACTGTTATAGAGCGGCAGAACTTGTAAACCTTCCCAATCACCGGATTGTTCAAGATACGCATTCAAGAATAGATTGCTGAGATCAGGACGATTCCGAGCATCGAAATCCATGATGATGTAAGCAATATCAAACATCGTATCGACAAAGCGGAATGGCTCATTAAACTCGATGCAATCGAATAGTAGGATCTTGTTGTTCCAGAAACAGATGTTTCTTAAGTGAACATCACCATGACATTCCCGAATAAATCGGTGTTCAATTCGCTCTTTGAACAATGCTTCACTCTCAGCAAAGAGCTTATCTGTGTAAGCTTTCGTTTGGTCAAATTGTTCTTGAGTTTGAGCAACTCCGATGTATGCGATAGTCTGATCATAGTTTTCATCGATCGCTTGTCGAACCTGCGACACTTCCCCAAAACTCAGAATGTAATCATTCGTCGGTGCTGATTTGTGAAACGCTGCCAGCACTTTCGCCAAATCGATTAAGTGCTGTTCGGTGAGTTCGCCTCGATCGTACATTGCACTCAGCAGCGTCTCCTGTGGAAACTGCTCCATTTTCACCACATAATCCACAGGCTCACCGTCTCCACCCAGGACGAACTGGTCGCCCTCCTGCGTGACAGGTACAATTCCCAGATACAATTCCGCTGCACCTCGTTTGTTCAGCCGCAATTCTTCCTCACAGTAGAACTTACGCTTCTCTAACGTCGAATAATCTAAGAAACCGAAATTCACGGGCTTTTTCAGCTTATAAACGTAGTCTCCAGTGAGAAACACATAGGAAACGTGCGTTTGGATTAACTCGATCGAGCCTTTGACCGGATGATCATACAAGGCAGGATTGAGCAGCGCTTCAACGATCGGGGGAAGGGTCGTAGTCGTCATAAACTCACAAAAACTAAAAAAGCCAGGGATCTCTCCCTAGCTTTATATACATTAGATCGGTCAGTAAGCAGTTACAAACTCTAAATCTCTTGCGGCAGCTTCAAACAACCACACTCAGCCACGACTCATAGAATCATGGGATGAATAGCCGACCGACCCCTTTGTATTTATTAATGTCTACAGCGATCTCAATCAAACGTTCAGCACAACGTTCCCGATAATCCGCTTCGCTGAGACGATCGAGATTGCTGATGGTTAACACTGGAAATGAGTCTTCGGTATTCTCTTCACGCATCACTTGTTCTAGTGAATCTTCACCTTTCATGTTTCGATTGGCAGTCAGGATCATCATGCCGTGTTCTTGAGCGTAGCGCCAGACTGTGCGATCGTCACTGTCCATTGAAAGTCCAGCCTCTCTGAACGTCACAAACTGGACAGGTGCGAATTCAAGCCAGCCGCCTTTTGTTAAGATGCCAAGAAAAATAAGCGCGTAACCATCGAGATTATAATCAACTAAGAACATCATTGCTGTGCGGCGCGTTTTGCTCTTTGTGCCTCAAGCTTCGCCCAGAACGCCTCTTGTCCAGGTTTATGGGGTGTTGCCGCAATATGAGCTAGGCGATCGCGGTTTCGGTCTTCCCAGTACTGGCGAATTTCTTCTCTAGTCTGTAGCACTTCCTGGTATTCCGCATCAACCTGAGTTTGGTTTGTCTCTATGTAGGACAAAGCCGCAGCAATTTGTGCATCCGTAAGATTGAACGTGTCCCGAATCAGTTTAGGAGGATAATCGGCTTTCAGCAGATCAATCACATCATAAAGACTTGTGCGCGTACCTGCGATCGTTAGCCCACGCTCTGTCCGAATAATTTCTGCTTGCCGATTTGCTGTCCAAGTCATTTCTTTGACCTTAGTTCAACCTTATATCTGCATTCTATCCTTACCTGCGAGACCACAACTCCGCAGGAAAAAATTAGTATCAAAAAAGCCAGGGATCTCTCCCTAGCTTTATGTACATCAAATTCATCAGCAAGCCGCAAAGACTAGCCTTTTTGAGCAAAGAAGCTGATGTGATACAGCGATCCCTTCCAAGGATGGGTCTGAACTTCACGCATCACAGTCTTACCGTTCCAAGACAATTCCGGAATGCTAACTTCAACGACCGACTTATTCGGTGCAGCATCACGAACTAAAAATCCAGCAGCTTTCGCATCCACGACGAGGTGGATCGATTCTGCGCCATTGTGACCATACAGAGTTGCAGGAATTTTGCCATCGCGACGGAGCGCATTCGGCTTGGTTCCTTCAGGGCGTTTTTGAGCTTCGATCGAGAACGGCATAAGATAGACCTAAAAAATCACTAAACGTTAGCGGGTTGGGGCGTTTCGTTGGTGTACAACAGCGCCCGTTTTGGACCGTGAATGGGATCTTCGACAATAATGGTCTGATCGCGTTTTGCACCTAACGAGACAATTGCGATCGGCACGTCCATTAATTCTGCCAAAAACTTGAGATAATCAAGCGCCTCTTTTGGCAAATCATCGAGCGATCGACACTCTTCAGTCGATCGCTTCCATCCCGGCATCGTTTCGTAAATCGGCTTGCATTGAGCAAACAAGCGCGAGTTACTCGGAAAATCTTCGCAGCGTTGCCCATCGATTTCGTAGGCGACGCATACTTTGATTTCGTCCATTGCGTCTAAGACATCTAGCTTCGTAATCGCCAGACAATCTAGACCATTGATGCGAACGGCGTACCGTCCAATCACTGCATCAAACCAGCCACAGCGCCGCTGTCTTCCGGTCGTGGTTCCGAATTCGGCTCCTCGATCGCACAACAACGCGCCCATTTCTTCGTGTAACTCGGTCGGGAACGGTCCTTCTCCCACGCGAGTGGTATACGCTTTCGCAACTCCGATTACGCGATCGATCACCGTCGGTCCGATCCCCGTTCCCACACAAGCACCACCCGATACCGGATTCGAGGAAGTCACATACGGATATGTCCCGTGATCCAAATCCAAGAGCGTTCCTTGTGCGCCTTCAAACAAGACATTCCGCTTCCGACGAATCGCATCGTAAATCTTTAGCGAACTATCAACGACATGAGGGCGCAACCGTTCCGCATAGCCCATGTATTCCTCGAAAACCTCATCCGCATTCAACGGCGGCAGGTTGTAAAGCTTTTCGAGAATGACGTTCTTTTGTGCGATCGTCCATTTCAATTGTTCGCGGAATCCTTCCGGATTCATCAAGTCCACGACTCGAACTCCTGTCCGCTCTGACTTATCCGCATACGTCGGACCAATTCCACGCCCAGTCGTCCCGATCTTGTGATTGCCGCGCTGTTCTTCTGCGGCTTTATCAATCAAGCGGTGATACGGCATCGTCACATGAGCCGTTTCCGAGATCAGCAGATTCTCAGTCGAAATGCCGAGCGCTTCGATTTGATCGAGTTCTTGTAGCAAGACTTTCGGATCGATCACGGTTCCGCAACCGATAATACACTCTGTTTCAGGATACAGAATTCCAGACGGAATCAGGTGGAGCTTAAAGGTTTGATCCTTGACCACAACTGTGTGCCCAGCGTTGACACCGCCTTGATAGCGAACCACGACATCTGCCGACTTGCTGAGCAAATCGGTGATTTTGCCTTTACCTTCATCGCCCCACTGGGCACCAATAACAACTACGTTAGCCAAGGGATTTCAGGAGTCTAGAGTTTTCAACAAACTCCCATTATCCGCATGGGATGGTAAAAGTGTCAATCGATTTTTCCGTTTGTCCAGGTTCAGAAATTTTCTGGTCAACAGGAATCCGAATGAAGAACAGCGTCCCTTGTCCGGGAGTCGAAATGCACTCTAACTGACCGCCATGTTTCTCGGTGATGATTTGATAGCTAATCGACATTCCCATCCCGGTTCCTTTACCGACCGCTTTTGTGGTGAAAAACGGATCAAAGATGCGCGATTGAACCGATTCGGGAATCCCTGTACCGTTGTCTGCGATCGCGATTTCAATCAATTCCTCAATCCGCTTCGTCCCAATCTTAATCTGCGCTGAATGGCTCGGATTTTTCACTAAAACTTCTTCTAACGCATCGATCGCATTCACCAAAATGTTCATGAATACCTGATTCAGTTGCCCCGCATAACAGCGTACCAAGGGCAGTTCAGCATAATCCTTGATCACTTGAATTTCAGCTCGATCGCTTTTCGCTTTCAATCGATTTTGCAGAATCATCAATGTACTATCGATGCCTTCGTGAATGTCGATCGCTTTCACTTCCGCTTCATCTAATCGAGAAAAAATCCGTAGCGATTTCACGATTTCACGAATTCGTTCAGTTCCGACGCTCATCGAATTGAGCAGTTTTGGAACATCATCCTGGAGGAACTCTAGATCAATTTCTTCGATTTTTTCTGTGATCGCTGGTGTCAATTTATATTCAGACTGATACAGCGCAATTAAATCGAGCAAATCCTGTGTGTTCTCTCTCACATGCCCTAGATTTCCATGAATAAAATTCACTGGATTATTAATCTCATGAGCAATTCCGGCGACTAATTGCCCCAGACTCGACATTTTTTCACTTTGAACAATCTGTGCTTGTGTTCGCTTCAATTCATCCAATGCGTCTTTTAATTCCTGAGTTCTCGCATCGACCTTTTCTTCCAAAGTTTGATTCGCTTCGGCTTGTTCATTCAACAATTGCCGCACTCGTTGAACTAGTTGATTAAATGAATCCGTCAAACTATAAATCTCTTGGTCTGAAGTTTCGACTGGAATCTGAACGGTGAAATTGGCTTGCTTGGTAATGTACTGTGTGGATTGAGAGAGTTGGTTCAACGGTTCAGAGAGCCGCTTGGAAACTTGCACAATCACGATCGCGGCAACGCTACCTAATCCCAAAAACACCAGCGCAAAAATTGCAATTAATTGATAGCTGCCGGATCGTGCTTGATTGAAATTAATCGAGGAAATTGCTACCCAATTCGTATCAGGAACTTTAGTCACGGCATACCACCGATCGCCGATGGTTAACAGTTTCGTAGCAATATCAAATTCTTCCTCGATCGCTGAACGCTTTTTCTCGTTGAGTTGTTCCACTGTCTGTTTGAAAATCGTTGCTTCGCCTAAAAGTTCCTGCCTCTGATCCATGCCCACAGGCGAAATCGTTGTAATCGGAATCAATTTCTCATCGAGTGCCAGAATTTGAACTCGTTCCGTGTCGAGCAATTCTAGATTTGCAAGTTCACCTCTGAGATGCTCTAGCGCGGATGTGTCATATCCAGCTTTGATTACACCTAGAAATTTTCGGCTCTTTGGATCGACGATCGCTTGAACCATATCGATCGTCATTTTCTGCGTCGAATTATCAAATTGGGGTGCTCCGAGCCAGTGCTGATGTTGCTTTCCTTTCTGCCACCATAGTTCATCTCGCTGCACAAAATCACTCGTTGGCGTTGTGTAAGTGAGATTGAAACCCCGTTGATCGGTCATGAACAATTCAGCAAAGCTCCCGATCGCTGCCAAGCTTTGAAAATAGTCGTCGAGCGACGGATCAGATTTTAATCGTTTAGTTTGAGCAAATTTTGCTTCTAAGTCTACGATCGACCGATTTGATAAGCCAGCAAATTGTTGATCGGCAGTTCTAACGGCTCCAAGGACGGTTGGTTCAACTGCGATCGCTTTGAGCAATGCTGTTTTTCGTTCAATCTCCTTGTGCGTGAGTGCGGCAGTTAATTTAGACTGATTTTTCAGACGAAGTTCTGCCTGCTGCATCATGCGATGATGAGCGACTGTACCACTCCAGATTCCTGCGATCGCGAGAGGCAGCAAAACGACAGGCAAGAATGTGAGGAGTAGTTTTTGCTGAAGGGGCAGTGTGATTTGGAGACGTTTTCGGGAGAATTTCATGTCAGAAGGCACTTGCAGCAAACGTTACTGCATTGATTTCCATCCAGAGTTCCCCTAAGCTTTCTTCGCAATCAGACATTCCGAATACAAATAGTCTTTTGTTAGGAAATTAATCCCATTCTGCGGCTTCTTCCTGTTCAATTTGCGCGATCGACACTTTCACCGCATCCCAATCCACCCGCATTTCATCGCGAATCAACTGACCCCGCTGCAACTGTAAAACCCGCTCTGCAAACCGTTCTGCCCATTCAAACTGATGCGTCACAACCAAAACCGTAGAATCGATTTGAGCCAAAATTCTCAGTAATGTCTCACTCCGATTTGCATCAAGATTCGCGATCGGTTCATCCAACAACAACACCGCAGGCTGACAGAGAAGTGCTCGTGCGATCGCGATCCATTGCCGCTCCCCGGTCGAAAGCTCGAATTCAGATCGATCGAGCCATTCTCTCGGAATGTTCATTCGTTCTACGACTTCATCAATTCGCCGATCAATCTCTTTCAGATTTCTCAATTTCAATGGATAGCCCAAAGCTTCTCTGACTGTCATTCCAAACAGTTTCGGCTCTTGAGCAACAAAGAGAATTGAGTGGCGTAGTTGCAGCACAGGAATGTCCTGATATCGCTTACCTTCAAACTCAATTGATCCAGCACTCGGTTCGATTAAACGATTTAATAGTTTGAGCAATGTTGTTTTACCGGAACCGGAAGCACCGACGATCGCTAAGCGATCGCCTTTCTCCACTGCAAACGAAACATTCCGCAGCACTTCATAGCCCGCAATCGGGTTTCCTTTCTGCGTGATTCGACCCGCAGCGAAACTGACTTGATCGACTCGAATTAGCATCAGATTTTTCCAAGGGAAATCGCTGTCGAAACTGTCCAAGCGTCAATCAACAGCAATAACACTGTGAATCCCAACAAAATCAAATACATCCAAGGTTGTGACAGCGGTTTCACATCGGTGGTATCGATGCCTGTTTGTTTCTGAACTCGATCGACTAATCTGGCAAATCCCACCACGCGCATCGGCAATAGATACCCTTCTCCTGATTTGCTCAGGAAATAGTAAACGAGTCCACCCTGTCCAGTCGATCGAGGTTTTAGCGCCTTTACTTCCGACCAGGGAAGCTGCCAGCCTTTCCGAAAGAACTTCGGGACCCAAACCGGATAAGTCACTTGAATGCCAGCATCATCGACGATCACACGCTCACTTAATGCGCCGAACAAAATCACAAAACCGATCGCAATTCCCACCCAGAGCCACTGACTCGGAACCGGAGCATCCGTCGCTTCTGCCAAAAACGGAAGCGGAGTTGTTAACGCAACATACAAACTTAGCAACGTAATCCGAATTAACGGCGAAATCCGAAACGTATCCGTCATCTCACACACTCCTCAATCCAACTTAGAATTTTACGATTCACGAGTTCGGGCTGTTCATCGTGTGGACAATGCCCCGCATTCTCGATTTCCACGAGTTCCAATTTTGGATTGAGTTTAACGCAACATTCCGCCAAACTCGGCGGCACGAACTTATCTTGCTTGCCCCAAAACAACAGCATCGGAATTGTTATCGTCGGCAAAATCGATCGCGCTCTGTATTCGGTAATTTTCGGAGTCGTCACCATCGATCGCAATGCCTTCACCGCTCCTCGATCGCGTGCCGGAATCGACAAAATTTCCACCAATTCATCGCTGATACTATCCGAACTCGAATACGCCTGCCGCGCCCACAATCGAATCAATCGCGAACTTCTCAGCACCCGAAAGAACGGATTAAAGATGAGCGGAAACGTGAAAATGCTCTTACCCACAGCCGCGATCGGTCGAAACACTTTCACCGCTGTTCCTGTCCATTCCGGCGTTTCTAGCACCGATGAATCCGGCAAATTCAGCATTACGACACCTTTCACCATTTCGGGATATGCCTTCGCCGCCGCCAAACACACCATCGAGCCGATCGAATTTCCGATCAACACCACAGGTTCCCGCACAAAGGTCAGCCAAAAATCATGAACCTGCTCGATCCACAGCACTACGTTATAGGGCGCGATCGCTTTCTCCGATGCGCCAAATCCCAATAAATCTAAGGCATACACCGTATGATGCTGGCTCAACGCGGACACATTATGTCGCCAATGACCGATCGAAGCCCCGAACCCGTGAATCAACATCAGCGGAGGAGCACTTTCGGATTTCTGCGATCGCATATACGTATATCGCGTCTGCCACCCGCGCCACATCCAATCGCGCTGACTGCCAATTCTCTGCCGCCAAGGTAAAGCGTCTACCACAATTCCACCGAATTTCACTCTATCTATTCATTTTAATGGGTTATCCGAATCCCCAAATCTCGATCGCTCCTTTAGAATTTAAGTAACAAAGTAGAGAGAAATTCCGCCAAACTGAGTAGAATGGCGAATACAGACGATTTGACAATGATTCAGTCTTTCATTGTCGCCCTTATCCACTTACAACACAGGTGCTTGTGATAGAAAAAAGACCCAATCGAGATATGCCCGTGATCAACGAACGAATCCGGTTTCCGAAAGTTCGTGTCATCGATGCTGACGGCTCCCAGCTAGGGATTATGACCTCGCGAGAAGCGCAAACGATGGCAGACGAAAAGGAACTGGATCTCGTTCTCGTCAGCGACAAGGCTGATCCCCCTGTCGTGAAAATTATCGACTACGGTAAGCACAAATTCGAGCAAGAAAAGAAAGCTAAAGAAGCGAAGAAAAAGCAGCATACCGTAGACGTGAAGGAAGTCAAAATGCGCTACAAGATCGAGGAGCACGATTACAACGTGCGAATTAATCAAGCCGAACGCTTCCTCAAAGCTGGAGATAAAGTCAAAGCGACGATCATGTTCCGAGGACGAGAGATTCAGCACAGTGATCTTGCGGAGACTTTGCTGAAACGGATGGCGACTGACCTCCAAGAAATTGCCGAAGTGCAACAAGCTCCGAAAAAAGAAGGGCGCAATATGATGATGCTGTTGGCTCCGAGGAAATAAGCCACGATCGCATTTATTAACTAAATAAAGGACAGTGGGATCGAGTCTCGCTGTCCTTTTTGCTTGTTTTGGCGATGGGATCTCTTTGGGATCTCTTGGGCATCTTAGGGAGGATTCCCCCGACCCGGAATCATGTGCATCGATTCAATTCAGAACAGCCTCCCTCATGGTTTCGACAAATCAAGCTCCCGCAAAATCCGGAGAAAATCCCTTTCTCCGCTGGATCAATCTCCGATCCGGTGAAGGCGATCGTACCTTTTGGATGTTCGCTTTCTACACGTTCACTTCGACGGGACTGATTTGGCTTGAAGCCTGTTCGATCGAGATGTTCCTTTCCCAATATGGAGCCGCAAGATTACCGCTGATCTACATCGTCAGTGCGGCACTCAAGATTGGTCTGAGTTGGCTGTATGCGGAACTTCAGAAATATTTGCCGCTGAGAATGGTGATTGTGGCGATCGCACTTCTGCTCGCGTCGCCGCTTCCCTTTTTCTCGATCGGGTTATCGGGCGGATTTGGCGATCGATTCGGTCAATTCTACGTGCTGCAAGTCGTCGTATTCGCAATGCAGCTTTGGCTCGAAGCGAGTCACGTTCTCAATGATTTGAATGCGTCGATTACTGCGAATCAGCTTTTCAACATTCGAGAAATTAAGCGCACTTATCCATTGATCAGCAGTGGAATTTTAGTTGCTGATGTGGTGGGTGGATTCTCACTGCCGTTTGTGCTTGGACTATTCCCGCGTGATGTTGCCGTTTCTCAAGTGCTATTGATCGCGTTCGGATTCATGCTGTGTGGAGCCGTTATTCTGAGTGGACTGAGCCAGATGTATCAGCAGTCCTTTCCAGAAGTGCGGCGACGACGTGATGATACAACAGCCGAGAATTCTGCAACTCGACTCCAGGGACAAATGCAGCGATATATGTCCCTGTTGCAGATCTTCTTTGCTCTAGCACAAGTATTTCTGCTCCTGATTGAGTTTCAGTTTCTGACTCAGCTTGGACAGCATTCTGAGATTTCGTCGCAGTTGGGCAAAGGAGATATCGCGGGATTCCTCGGCATCTTTAATGGTGCGATGGGGGTCTGTGAATTGATCATGCAATGGTCATTTTCTAGCAGAGTCCTCGATCGTATTGGCGTGTTCCGATCGCTCATGTTGATGCCGATCATTATCATCGGATTTACTGGAGTGTCGATCGCTGGAATTTCTCCGGTGTTCATAAGCATTCTGGTGATGCGATTCCTTTATGAGTTGCTGCACTACACGCTGTTAACAGGTAGCGTTCCATTCTTGTTCTACTCAGTGCCAGATTATCTACGAAATCGCGAACAGGCAAGAGTTCGAGGAATTGCAGAACCGATTTCGACGGCGCTCACTGGAGTGATGCTTTTAGGATTGGTGAAACTGAGTCTCAATGGAATGGGAGTGATAGAGCAAAATCTCAGTTTCGGTATCATGATTGTTTTTGCGATCGGGTGGTTAGTTACGATCGTATTTCTCAAAAAAGAGTATCTCAATCTGTTAGTGCTCAATGCTGGACGCGGACAGTTGAGCACTTCTGATGTCGATATGAAAGCATTGCGACAAAGAACGATCGAGACCCTAGAAAAGCCTGGAGCCGATGAAGATAAACGCGCTTGTATTGAATTTCTCAGTGAGATCGATGGCAAGAATGCTGGAGAAGTTCTCGCGCCATTGCTTTCCAGGCTCACACCGGAATTGCAGCACAAAAGCATCGAGGTGATGTTAAATCATCCGAATCCTGCCTTTCTCAATCCGGTGAAAGCTCTTTGTTCTCAACGTCCTACACCGGAAGTAATGGCGGTAGCTTTGAGATACATTTGGCTCACAGAAGAAACCGCTTCGATTAGCGAACTGCGGCACTATCTCAAACCGAACCATCCTTCGATCGTCAGAGCGACCGCAGCATCACTCATTCTGCGTCAAGGAACAATCTCAGAGAAAGCCGAAGCAACTTATGTGTTGCAAGCAATGTTAAAGCACAAACAAACTCAGGAACGAGTCATCGGCTGTCGGGCGCTAGGTGGAGCGGTTCATTTACAAGGACTTCGATTGTGGTTAAAGCCCTTTGTTGCAGACTTGTTGAAAGATCCCTCGATCGAAGTGAAATGCGCCACGTTAGAAGCGATCGCAGCAACCCGATCCGAGGAGTTCTATCGCTATCTGCTCAGCGGTTTGTATGTTCGTCCGACTCGTGAAGCAGCAAAATCAGGCTTAGTTCGATTAGGCAATGAAGTTTTACCAAAACTGATTCGATTAGCAGATGATACAGAACGCCCACCGCTAGTTCGGAGTGAGGCATTTAACGCGATCGGACAAATTGGGACTCCTGAAGCGATCGACCTTTTGATTTCTCGCTTGCTCACTTCTTGGGGAACCAATCGACGATTACTGCTCCGAATCTTGCTGAAGATTCCGAATGAGAAAGGAATTGAGGCAGTTTCAGAGCGGTTAGGAAGACAAGGAATCGAAGAGCTAATCGATCAAGAATTAATGTTCATGGGGCAGGTGTATGCGGCTTCAATGGATTTGATTCTGGAGCGAATTCGATGTGATGAAACTGTCTTATTGCGATCGGCATTAGAAACATTGCCTGCTGATAGTATCGAGCGATTGTTCTTGTTGATGAAATTTCTTTATCCAATCGGCTCGATTCGAGTTGCAGAATTTAACTTCCAGTCAGATTCTAGAGCCGCGATCGCACAAGGGTTAGAAATTCTCGACAGTACTTTGGACATTGCAAATAAGCGGGCATTACTTGGAGTACTCGATCGCGAATTACCAATGGATAAGTTACAAAGCTTATCAAGCCTTGTTCCATACACGCCAATGCAGCCGAACGATCGATTAAATCAGCTTCTAGAATTGCGTCATTTCATTTCAGATTGGACGTTAGCGTGTTGTTTCCATCTAGCAAGACGAGCACGTTGGCAACTTAACGGAGATGCAATTCGATCGAGCCTGAAACACCCTAGAGGATATGTTCGAGAAGCAGTTATCAGCTATATCGCTCAGCAATATCCACAACAGCTAGAGCGAGTATTAGAGAAGTTTCAGGATGAGCGTGATCCGATCGTATCCAAGCAGGTGAAACAGATGATGCAACAGTTGGGTATGACTTCACCGGAACCCTCTTCTAAAGTTGTATTTTTCCAACGTCCGAGATTGAACTAACTTTGTGAGAGAGCTATGTTAAACAGTTTTGAGCGGTTGTTACTCGTGCGCGGCGTTCCGATCTTCAAAGAGCTACGGGACGACTTCTTAGTTCGGCTGGCATCGATTATGGAAGAGCGATCGTATTCTGTGAAAGAACCGATCCTGATCGAAGGGCAAGAAGGTCGATCGATGTATGTGATCTGCAAAGGTTCAGTGCGCGTTCACAATGGCAGTCGAGATCTGACCTTTTGCAAACGCGGTGATTTCTTTGGTGAAATGTCGCTGTTTGATTCAGAACCGCGATCGGCATCTGTAACTGCGATCGAGCCATGTGAATGTCTGGTTCTCACGCAGCAGCAACTTTACGAAGCGGTCGATGAAACACCTGGAATTGCTTTGAATCTGATCAAGATTCTTTCTGGTCGAGTACGCGAGATGAACCGAGAAATCAAAGCACGAGAACAAGAAATTCGCTTGCTCAAAGGCGAACCGATCACGCAGATTCGTTAGATTTCAGAGCTTCTTTCACCAGTTGCAAAATCTCCGATCGCACTTGTTCATGATGAGTCGCCGCACACCACGGACGTAGATATAGAATCGTCGTTTCTGCGGTGATTGATTCCACATGACAAGTCGGTCTTGGTTCACGCAGCACCAAAGGATGCGGTTGAACGATCGATAACAAATGCGTGATTGTCGATTCAATCTCTCGATCGCCAATATCAATGTGTAAATCCACGCGCCGAGTTCCCATAATCGTATTGTTCTTCAAGGTTCCGCTAAACAGATTGCTATTGGGAACAGTGATCCGAACATTATCCGAAGCAACGATCGTCGTTGAGAACAATCCAATACTATCAACCGTCCCCGATACGCCTGCCCCTTCGATTACATCGCCCACTTCAAACGGTCGAAAGCTCACGAGCATCACACCAGCCGCAAAGTGAGACAAACTATTTTGTAATGCAAGACCGATCGCTAAACCTGCCGCACCGATCACAGTTACGATCGTGGTCGTCTGAAGCCCGATCGCATTCAGAGCCGCAACCCCTCCTGCCAGCCACACCAGAATCGAAGCAACCTGAATCAGGAACTTTTGCAAAGTCGGCTCTGCGTATTTCAGTAATCGAAAGCCGATCGGTCGAATGATATTCGCTGCCCAACGAGTGAATAAGAGAATCACGATCGCCCAAATCGTTTTGGGAACCGCTTGAAGCGCGAGATCAATCAAATTCCGCTGCAATATTAAATGATTGATGTTCTCACTCAGCAGGTTAACAGGTTGAGCACTGATTAACATAAAACCTCCTCGTTGTCCCCGAATTAGGGATACACCAAAAATTGGGACAGTCCCGAAGGGGACAGTGTATCGCGTTTTACGGAAATTCAGGAAATTTTAGAACCGGATTGAACCTTTGCGATCGTGCTCCGGTCTAATCTCCCGAAGCTGATTGCTTCACTGTCCCATTTTGTTTTGATGTAATGAAAAAACTTTCACTGATCCTTCCCGGAGCCGTCGCACTTTTGATGGTTGCAGCACCGTTTGCAGTTCAAGCTCGTCCCTCAAGATTGTTAGCGCAGCAAACCCCGCAGCAACAACCGAAACGCGAACGGGCAAACCGTCTCAATCTCACAGATGCCCAAAAGCAGCAAATGAGAGCGATTCGCGAACAAACTCGTAACGCGATCGTGAATGAAGTTCTCACCCCCGAACAGCGCAATCAGTACAATGCAACCGCTCAAAATGGCAACAAGAAGGGCGCATTCAGAAATCTGAATCTGACGGAAGCACAAAGAACTGAGATTCGGAACAGAATGCAGGCATCCCGGCAGCGGATTGAGCGCGAAGTGTTGACCCAACAACAGCGGGATCAACTCCAGCAGCGTCGCAATCAACAAGGACAGCGTGGAAATCGTCAGGGCGCGTAAACCAGTGAGTTCATCATCTTAAGAGTTCATCGTAGGCATCCAATTGGATGCCTTTTCTTTTGAGTGAAGCTAGGAAATTGCCCGATCGCTCAATCTTCCCCAAAACTCTGTACACTCGAACTAATCCGATTAAGGTCCAGGATCATGACAGCCTACAAACTTAAAGGAACAGTCGATGCCAATGGACGCTTAGTAGTGACAGAAGTGATCGATCTTCCTCCTGGTGATGTTGAAGTGATTGTGCTTCAGAAAGCGATCGAACCAACCTCAGAAGCAATTAATTCTTCTGGAGTTCGCCCTACAAAAATTCGATTCTTAAGGAACTGGTTTGCTCAGACTAAGCCTGTGCCTCCTGACTTTGATGCGGATGAAACTCGATGGCAAGCACTCAAGGAAAAGCACGATTTGTGAAAATTCTGCTGGATACGAATAGTTCAATCAGCACTGATCGCACTTCTCAACGTCTGACAGAATTCCTCGATCGCTTTCAATCCCTCCGCAGGTGATCCTTCTGATAATCGCTTCACAAAGGCACTTCCCACGATCGCTGCATCCGAACCCCAGTTCATCACTTGTTTTGCCTGTTCCGGTTGCGAAATCCCGAATCCAACGCCGATCGCTTTATCGGTCACTTGCCGCAATTCTGCAATCAAATCTTTCACTCGTGATTCCATTTGCGATCGCATTCCGGTCACACCCGTTGTACTCACCAGATAGATAAACCCTTGAGACTGTTCAGCGATCGCACTAATCCGCTCCGGTGGACTCGTCGGCGCAACTAAGAGCGTCAATTCAATGCCATACTCTTTTGCCGGACGTAATAGCGTTTCAGCTTCTTCTAATGGCAAATCCGGAACAACTAAACCTTTGGCTCCTGCTTCGGAAATCTCTTTCAGGAAGTTCTCGATGCCGCGATTCAAGATTGGATTGTAGTAAGTGAAGAGAATGATGGGCGATCGCAAATTCGGAGAAACTTGCTTGACCAGTTGCAAAACATCTTCTAATCGAGTGCCATTCTGTAATGATCGAGTCGCCGCCGCCTGAATTACCGGACCATCAGCCAGCGGATCAGAGTACGGAACCCCTAATTCAATCAAATCGGCTCCAGAGCGATCAAGAATCTGTAACGCCTGAGCCGTCGTTTCCAAATCCGGATCTCCGGCAGTCAAAAAAGGAATCAACGCGCATCGACCTTGATTCCGCAATTGCTCAAAGCGTTCCGACACTGAAGCCATCTCAATCTCTTAGAAAACACAACTTCAGTAGATTACTGCAAATCCGGGTACGAGATCCTAAGAACCTTGTTTTTCCTGTTCAATTTCTGCCTGAAGCTTCTCTAATTCTTCAGGAGTCAATTCTTCTAAACGCTTCTGCAAGACTGCTTCCTCATAGTCACGAAGCTGCTGATTGTAGGTCATATTCTTCGACAGCACCCGAAACAGGTAACTCGCCAACCATCCAATCAAGCCGCCGACTAAGAGCAACTGACTCCAAATTCCCGCGCTCATGCTGTCGAGACCTGCGCCCTGAAGTGCCAGATACGCAAGTCCGCCAGCTAAAAACACACCAAATGTAATCCCGATCGCATCAATTCGTCGCATCGTTTTAAGCTTCGATCTGCCGCGCTTTCGGTCTGAAATTCAGGAACGGCGCAAACAAGAGCATTCCCGGAAAATAAAGGAACACCAGGAAATACATAAAGCCCCGCTCAACTGAGCTTGCCACATACCAGCGCGTTTTGAGGTAGAAAAAGATGATCAACGGCACAACCACCAGGTAAGCGCCGCCCAGAGCGAGGTATAGAAGTGCTACGTCCATGCGTTCCAACCGGATATCGACTTTTCTATCCTATCGCTTTTCTTCGATCGCACTCTCTAAATCGAACAGTGAAATTCGATCGGCGATCATTTTACAAATTTCTATACTTATCCTGCGATTCTAGTGATATTCTGGTTAAGCTTCTGATTTCGGGGTTCCTGAGATCGGAATTTTAATCCTGGGGGCGTGGCGGAATGGTAGACGCTACGGACTTAAAATCCGTTGACCGCAAGGTCGTAAGGGTTCAAGTCCCTTCGCCCCCATCGAAAGAAGAGCGATCGTTCAAACCGCGATCGCTCTTCTTTTATTCCGGATTCACAATTGAACCCATAAATAAAATCTCGCCCGTCTGATTGTCGCGAATCGCAGAAAAGAATGGTCGATCGACAATCATTTTGAACGGTTCTTGTGGAATTTGAATCGAAGTCGGCACAATCCCGATCGAAGTTACCGCTGCCGCTTCCGTTCCTTCTTCGTTCACTTCGACAAAAGTTTTATGTTTGACGTGATCGATCTTGGTTGTTCCTGTGCTGAGTCCAGAGAAGTCAGCGGCATCCTCGAAGGCGATTCCCATTCCGAGAGCAGAAAGCGCCTCTTTGAGTTCGACATCATATTCCATCTTGAATCGTGGCAACTGAATCTGTCCTTCACGAGTGCTAAATTGCTTTATCCAAGTTTGCCAATTCTGAGCCGTTAAAGTCTTTTGAAAGGTGGCAAGATTGGTTTTGGGTAAAAACACATACATGCTCAAACGTTCGTCACCGTACGGGAGACTAATGGCTTGAAATTGACTCGTTTCAAGATAGCGATATTTGCCTTGTTGCTTCATTAAAGGCACTTGTTTTTTCGAGCCATTGAATAACGTGAATGGACGAGTTTCTGTATTCCCTTTATTGAATTCATTTGTCCATTTCCCTTTGAAATAGATTGCATTCATTAGGAACATCACGTCATTGGGATTAATACGATCGACAATTTTCGCAATCTTGCCGTTCGTACTTTCTTTCACCCAACCATTGATTTCAGTAACTGCTTCGGGTTGCTCAAAATCAAGCGATCTCACTTTGGCATCGTAGAATTTTGCATTACGATCGAGAAAACTCGGATTAAAATCAACGCCTTGACGCGCCCAAATCGAATTCGCGATCGACAATTGCACTTTCGGATCAGCCTTTTCGAGCGCCGATTTCAAATTGCGATGGGCTTGGTTGATCTCCTCAAGCGTCATGCCTTGAAATTCGAGCGCTTTCGCCATTGAAGTCTTAGTTTCACCGTTTGCGCCGTTGTATGCCATCGAAAGTGCGATCGCCACACTAGAAGGGGAGACAAAAACGTTTTCCTTCCCCTCTTTCTTGAGAATTTCAGAGAACAATTTGAAGCCGAATCTTGTATTGGCTTCTACGATTTTTGGATTCACAGGTTGAACTTCTCTCGGTTGCGTGATCTGACTATTTCTAATCTCTGGTTTTGGATTTTGCGAATTCGCTGAACCTGAACAAGAAATCGCGCCGACTGCGAGAAGAATTGCAAATAAGGCAATTCCCGATCGCTTCCATTCAATTGTTTTCATACTCCTCTCCAAGAAAGTTGGGAATTGATCAAAAATTGACCAATTCCAACGCTTTTGACCTCAATCGTGTATCGATGAACACGCTATGTACTAATACATTAGCCAACTCAACGATTGCGGTTGAGCGCGTTACTATTTTTGAGACGGAGCCGTCCACCATGCCAACGCATAAGATTGTGTCGGTGTATTCGCCTGCTGACGGAAAACCACCCGAATTTTATAACGTCCGGTTGCAGGAACTGGGTAAAAAATGTGCTGAACGCTGTCGATATCGCTAACCGACGACCAAATACTTTTACGGATGTCGGTGTCTTCGGCTCTCATCAAGTAGAGATCTAACTTGTTGAGTCCGCGATCGCGAAATGTTTCCCCTGAATCAAAGTTGCCGTTGCGATTGCGATCGTTTAATTCCACTAATCGATCCCAAGTCAGAGTTGCCGAAACATAGCTACCTTGAAGTAAAGGTCGATCAACCACATAATCCTGAACTCTTTGATTGCTACCAACTTTGTCGTAGTTCCATCCGATCGCGGGTACAGCTTGATTCGGCTTCCGTTGCCCAGCACTAAATTGTTGATACGCTCGGAAGGCGTTCAATTGACCTGCACCCATTTGGATATTTAGCGGAATCTTGCGATTTTTATAGGCATCAGAATCAATCCAGGTTTTGTTGTCTTTCTCGAAAATGGTGCGAACCATTCCGAGCAATCGACCATCGCCTTTATCTTGAAGTTTGTCAGCCGAATTCATCAATACCGCTTTCATCACTTCATGTCTTCGGGCATCGGTTGTCCAAGGTAATTTACAGCCACCCTTACAACTGGTGCGGAGTTGTCGATCGCCAAATTCCTGCAACAAAGCGACCGTTGCCGTCACATGCGGAGCCGCGAAACTTGAACCGATCGACGTGGTTTGATCGCCTTTGAGATTCGCCACATTGATTTTGCTGCCCGGAGCCGTGAGGGAGAGCGATCGACGATTCCCTAAACTCGTTTCAATCCCATCATTCCGCTTGAAAATACGCGGATGTGTATCGCCAATATTCGAGAAATCAATCTTTGAGTATTCCTCTCCCACTCGGCGCGTAAATGAAATCACCATGCCATTGTAGTTATCGGTCGGAATGGGAATACCACCTTTCCCTTGATTGCCCGCGATGATAAATAGCGAACTATACTTAGTCGCTAACCAGTCAATACATTGAGTCAGCAAGGCATTTCCATCTAATCGAGCATTCGGGCGTGGATCTTGCTGCAACGATTCCCCGAAACTGAAATTGATCGCACGCACATCGCCGCCATTTTGTAGTGCAATCTGCTGAGATGCGAGACATTCTTCAGCTTGCCCACTGCGTTGAGGAGTCGCGGCGGCAGAAGAATACAGTCGGGCATCGGGAGCGACTCCCCGCACCGCTTTACTATCTCCGATCATCACACTCGCAACTTGAGCCGCATGAGTATCTAAATTCGTATTGGTTTTAGCGGGTTGATTGCGGAAGAATACTCGCGTTAGAGAAACCACTTGATTCGTATTCGCGGCTTTATCGATTCCGAACTGTGGCGGTCTGCCGATTTCGACTTGTCCGATCGCGATTTTTTTCCCGCTCAGATTGTACGGAGCCTGCTGAAGTCGCAGCGCATCAATGCCCTCTTTCCCGATCGACGATTCCGCCACAGGCATCGCTTGTACCGACACTGCCACCAAGACCCCACCCAATCCAACCGTCCACTTCATCTGCCACACCTTTGAGTATAAATTCCTAAAAATTTGTGCAAACCCTGACCTAAACCTGAGAGAAATCCTTCACAATTTGTTAAACTGATCACAAATTCTCATGCTTTCCAAGGGGAACTAACCGTCATGTCCAATAAACCGATCGTGATTGCACCTTCGATTCTTTCTGCTGATTTTAGTCGGTTGGGCGACGAAATTCGCGCCGTTGATGCTGCCGGAGCCGATTGGATTCACGTCGATGTTATGGATGGTCGGTTTGTTCCGAACATTACGATCGGTCCTTTGATCGTGGAAGCGATTCGCCCCGTGACCCAAAAGCCGCTTGATGTTCACTTGATGATTGTAGAGCCTGAAAAGTATGTCGGTGATTTCGCGAAAGCGGGAGCCGATCATATCTACGTTCACGCGGAACACAATGCGTCACCCCACTTGCACCGGACTCTGGGACAGATCAAAGAGTACGGCAAAAAAGCGGGTGTTGTACTGAATCCGGGTACTCCCTTGGAATTGATCGATTACGTTCTGGAATTGTGCGACCTCGTACTGATTATGAGCGTTAACCCTGGATTTGGTGGACAAAGCTTTATTCCGGGTGTGTTGCCGAAAATTCGGAAATTGCGTCAACTGTGCGATGAGCGTGGACTTGATCCGTGGATTGAAGTCGATGGTGGCTTGAAGGCAAATAACACCTGGCAAGTGATCGAAGCGGGTGCGAATGCGATCGTGGCAGGTTCAGCAGTGTTCAATGCTCCGGATTATGCAGCCGCGATCGAGGGTATTCGGAACAGCAAGCGCCCAACCCCAGAATTGGCAACCGTTTAATCAACAAATTCCGCGAAATTTTTGTAGAGACGACCCGGTGGGTCGTCTCTACGCCATCGGGTAAACCAATACCCTCTAAACAGGACGATCGTATTTCTGCGATCGTCTTTTTTCTTTAAACCATTTCCTCATTCATCAACTGCACCAAATTACAGTTCCGCAACAGTTCCGCGCTTTCTGGCATCAAATAATCCCGCAGCTTGTACACCTCTTGCAGAATCGCCAACTCGCGACTGTATTCACGCTGAACGGTTGCGATCGTTGATTCCTGTCCGATCCGCTCCGATTTCAATAAATGCAGCGCCATATTGATACTAGAAAGCGGATTGCGAAGCTCTTGATAAAAATGATTCACCAAACCATCGCGGGTTCCAGAAATCGGAGGGACATCGGCTTGAGAAGCGTCCGCACTGGTCATGGCTTTTTCCGCTTTAACAGACTCCACTTTTTTGGCTAATCGTTCTGCCAACGCTTCATATTTTGCCAATCGACCCGTCACAGCTCCCAATAAATCTGAAGCAGTACAAGGCTTCGTCAGATAATCGTCTGCACCCAGTTCCATGCCTTGTCGCTGATCAGCTTTGGTACTACAAGCGGTGAGGAAAATAAATGGAATTCCAGCCGTTTCTGGAGATTTGCGGAGTTGAGCGAGGACAGAAAAGCCATCGAGTTCCGGCATCATCACGTCGCATAGGATTAAATCTGGATGATGCTCTTGTGCGAGTTGCACCCCAACGTTACCGTTTTCTCCACCAATGCCTTGAAAGCCTTCTGCTTCTAGTAAATCCAAGATCGACTCTCGAACCGTCTGTTCATCTTCAATTACGAGAATTGTTTTCATCTGTGGACTGCCTGTTTAACGGTAGCGTGACAGTGAATAGAGTTCCCCGGTTTTCTTCACTGTCCACACCGATCGAGCCACCATGTAAATCGACGCACTGTTTCACGATCGATAATCCCAGTCCGGTTCCTGGAATCGCTTTGACGTTACTCGCTCTGTGAAACGATTGAAATAAATTCGCTTGATCTGATTTTGGAATGCCGATACCGTGATCCTGAATTCGGAAGATTGCAGTTCGATCACTTAAAGCCAGCTTAAATTCGACCGGATCACCGCTGGGGGAATATTTCACAGCATTCGAGAGGAGATTGGTCAAAATGTGGCGCAGTAGGCGTTCATCGAGTAGCGGCAAGAAAGGACGATCGCGCTCTGAGGTTTGGCAGAATGAGAAATTGATTTGGTGATTCCGTCGATCGCTTAAGTGAAACTCATCGACCAAATCTTTACAAAATCGAATGATGTCGAGCGGTTGTGGGCTAAATTGCAGCTTTCCTGACTCGGTTTCTCCTACTGTTAAAACATCCGATAAAAGCTCATTCATGCGTTTGACTGAACCTTGAATGCGATCGAGATAAATTTCCTTCTTTTGATCTGAAATTTGATTGCCGTATCGTTGAAGTAGCTCGGTTGAAAATAAGATCGTATTTAACGGATTCCGAAATTCATGAGAAACAACTGAGACGAATCGCGATTTTAATTCATTAATTTCTTTCTCTTTTTTCAGCGCAGTTTGAATTAAAGATTCTGCTTTATGACGAGATAGAGCAATCTCAATCATTGTGATGAGTTCTCGGTCTTCAAATGGCTTTAGAATATAGCCAAATGGCTGAACTTTTTTTGCACGTACTAATGTATTTTCATCGGCGTGAGCAGTCAGAAAAATGACCGGAAGCTGCCAGGTTTGGCGAATTTGTTCAGCCGTTTCAACACCGTCCATTGTGCCGCGCAATCGAATATCCATTAACACTAAATCCGGTTGCAGCACAGCAGTATCGTTGATAGCTTCCTCAGCGGAAGTCGCGATCGACACCACCTGATATCCGGCATTTTGTAGACTCGTTTGGATATCCAACGCGATAATACTTTCGTCTTCAACAACGAGCACCCTAGCAGTAGACATAGATATTAGACCCTGATCTTTTGTTCGCAAAACGTAATTGTAAAGCGGACTCCTGACTCACTACTGAGATTGATCTCCCCTCGCAATTGTCGAATGAGCGTACAAACAAGCTGTAAACCGAGTGATTTCGTATGACGAAAATCGAGATCTGAGGGGAATCCGCGACCGTTATCCCCCACAATTAACTGATAGTGCACAAGTTCTGATGAAGGATCTTCCTGGGCATGAAGCTCGATGTAAATCGAACCTGTTTCACCAGGAGGAAACGCATATTTCAAAGAGTTAGAAACGAGTTCATTGATAATCAATCCACAGGGAATTGCAGTATCAATACTCAATCTCACTTCTTGAACATTCAGCTTCATCTGCATGGCACGAGAATTCGCGGAGTAGGAGCGGAATAGAGCAGTCGCTAAGCTATGAATATACTCTGAAAAATGTGTTTTTGCGAGATCTTCGGATTGATACAGCTTCTCGTGAATCAATGCCATCGCACTGACACGATTTTGGCTTTCCTTAAATACTTCGATGATGCGTTTATCTTGAATGTAACCTGCTTGTAATTTGAGCAAACTGGAGACAACTTGCAGGTTGTTTTTGACACGATGATGAATTTCTTTTAACATCACTTCTTTTTCTTGAAGCGAGGCGCGAATTTGATCTTCTGCCGATTTACGATCGCTAATATCCACGACTGATCCAATGACTTCGATCGATTGATCATTCAGCAGTTTCATCGTGTCGCGCAACCAGCGGTAAGTTCCATCCTGATGTAAAAATCGATACTCGCAAGTCGCTTCTCCGACTTCTGGTAATCGATCGAGATTTTCCAGCACGATCGATAAATCTTCTGGATGAACATGATCCATCCAAAAATGTGGATCTTTGAGATATTGCCAAATTTCATAACCGAGTTGCTGGGTGATATTTTCACTCACAAATGTGCAAGCTCGATTTCGATTTGACTGACAAGTATAGATGACGGAAGGACTCGAAGATAATAAATATTTCAATCGAGCTTGAGTCGCAATTAGCGCCTTTTCTGACCATTTTCGATCAGTAATATCGCGCTTTAAAGCGACATAATGCGTCAGATTCCCGCTTGAATCTGCGATCGGAACGACGTTTAAATCGACCCAATATTCAGAACCATCTTTGCGGTAATTCACAAGTTCAACTTGAATTGATCGCCCTTCGGTCATTGCGGTGCGAACTTTGACAAGCAGCGATCGATCTGTTTTTTCACCCTGGAGAATTCGAGGCGTTTTGCCGAGCACTTCTTTGGCGGTATAGCCCGACATTTGAACGAACGCAGCATTCACATAACTAATGGTGGGATTTTCTAGATTCGCATCAGTAATAATGACTCCATCATTCCCATTCACCACAACCGATTCAAATAATTTGAGGCGTTCTTCGGCTTGGGCGCGTTCTTCTTGTGCCCGGACTTTTTGCAGCACGATCGACAAATAATCCGCCAATTCTTGAATCGTTTCGACTTCGCACATTGACCAGCTTTTCGGATACGGAGCATTCAGCGCCAGAATTCCGATTTGATCGGCTGAATGTTGAACTGTGACCATCGCGATCGCGCGAGTTCTGCGTCTCAACATATCCCCGACCATCGGCGCAAATGCAGGCTCTTGCAGTACATCTTCGACGATAATCGGCTCTTTGCGCTGAATAATCTCGAAATATTGCGGAGTCAAGTAAAGCCCTTCAACGATTCCGCACATCGCAGGCATGTCCGCAGGTTGAGCCGAATAGAGCGCGTTGAAGTGACGATTATCGATCACCCCATACAAGACTCGGACACTCGGAAAGCGTTCGGCGGTTTGGTCGATCGCTAATTTGATCAACTCATTCACCGATAGTCCAGCGGTCACACCTTGCGAAATTCGATTGAGGATTTGCAGACAGCTTTGTTTGTCACGCAGACTTTGTTCGATCGCTCTTCTTTGGGCGACTTCTTTCTGTAATTTCGCATTGGCAGCTTTCAGTTCGACGGTTCTAAGTTCAACCCGAATCGCTAAATCTTGCTTGGTTTCCTGAAGTTCAATTTCGGCTTGACGTTGAGCGGTGACATCCGTTGCCACCCCGATCATGCCAATGATGTCGCCTTCTGAGTTGCGAATCGGTGTGGCGCGATTGTCATAGAACACACCCTGAAATTCGAGAATTGATCGATGTTCTTCTCCTTGTAGCACTCGATCAATGTTCCGAATAATTTGGGGATAGTCGCGATAGAACTCATACACCGATTCTCCAACCAGTGCGCCTGCTCTGAGTCCGAGTGTTTCCAGTCCTTTTCCTTCAGATAGGGTGTAGATGCCATTTTGGTCGATCGCATACAGAATCGTTGGCGTGTTCGTCACTACAGTGCGTAATAGCTTTTCACTCGCCGCAAGATTCTTTTGAGCGCGAGCTTGTTCGGTAATATCGTGAACGCTAATTACTCGACCGCCGATCTCACCATCAAGCCGCAAGGGTTTGGAGAATCGCTCTAGAATCCGCCCATTCTTGAGATGAAAGATATCGCGACCCTCGATCGTGGGTTGTTCGATTTCACGTTGAACTTGCTGTCTTAGCTGTTCAGGGTCGCTCAACACCTGAGTTGTCCGATCGAGCAATGCTGGATCAGTGGTTGGGATCGAGTCATCTACGTTCCACTGCCTGCGAAATTCTTGATTGATGCAAAGAATGTTGCCTTCGGGATCGATCGCTAAAATTCCATCGACCGCAGCTTCGATCGTCATTTGGAGAAGCTGTTGATTTTTTTCGGCTTGTTGTCGTGCCGCGCGTTCTTGTTGAAGTTCGGATTGTAGAGCCGCGATCGTTGCCTGTAATTCGGAAAAAGCAGCTTGGGACGCTTCAGAAAAGTGAGCATCACACTGGCTCAGGAGCGTTTGGAGTTGGACTAAACTAGGCGGCGCGTCTATCTGTTGCATCGATCGTCGCTATGAGTAGAAAAGAGGAAATCATGAGAATTGAGAGAGCACAGATTCGTAACGCTTCGATCAATGCTCATGATTACCTTTCGCCTTGAACATAAGCGCATTATTCCCTAGATAATAGGATCTGAATCGTAATCTTTTCATAAATCTCTCATTATTTCTAACTAAGAGATTTTTCGATTTTCCTGTCGTCTGCCTCATTTTTACGGATGCAAACTGTTTTTCAAACTCTCGAATCTGCGATCGCGCCCGTACCGATACGGACGTGGGATTCACTCGATGCCTTCCAGCAAGCGCAGTTACGTCGATCGCTGATTCACCCGGATCGAATCGCATGGGTGTCTCCTTCGACGGTTGAGGAGTTAAGCGCGATCGTGGCGTGTGCTCACCGAAATGGCTGGCAAATTCTCCCCTGTGGTCATGCGAGTAAGATTCATTGGGGCGGCGTGATCGATTCAGTGACGTTAGTAGTCAGTACAGAAAAGCTCGATCGCTTAGTTGAACATGCAGAAGGCGATTTAACCGTGACCGCCGAGGCGGGAATTTCTTTTGCTGAACTGCAATCGATCGTGGGAAAAGCGGGGCAGTTTTGCGCGATCGATCCAGCGGTTCGCGATCGTGCAACGTTAGGAGGTGTGATTGCAACGGCGGATTCTGGCTCACTCAGACATCGCTACAACAGCGTTCGCGATATGTTGCTGGGCATCACGTTTGTGCGATCGGATGGGGAAATTGTCAAAGCAGGCGGACGAGTTGTGAAAAACGTTGCCGGGTACGATTTGATGAAATTACTGACTGGCTCGTATGGAACGTTAGGAATTTTGGCGCAGGCAACCGTACGGGTTTATCCGATTCCGGCGGTTTCTCGATCGATCATTCTTAGCGGTGATTCAGCAGCCTTAGAAGAAGCGACTCAAACTCTATTAAGTTCAGCATTAACGCCTGTGAGTGTTGATCTAATCTCTAGTTCGATCTCAGAAGTACTGCCAAAAGCTCTGAGTTTATTGGTTCGATTCCAAAGTATTGCAGAAAGCGTTGAGCAACAGATTTCGCGATTAACCGAAGTTGGAAAAGCGTTGAATCTAGAAGTTTTTGAGCTAACAGATTCGGATCTATGGCAGTGCTTAACGAATCAAATCAATTTATCTGTCCAAAGTGACTCGATCGTTTGCAAAATAGGAGTAAAGCCATCTGAAGCTGTCTCAGTGCTCAATCAGATTGCTTCACTTTTACCCGCTGCGGAAGTTCTGATTCATGCTGGAAGTGGCATCGGACGATTGAGCATCCAAGAAGCACGATCGACACAACTTTTACAAGCCCGATCGATTTGTGAAGCGACAGGCGGATATCTCTCGGTGTTGCAAGCCTCGATCGAGTTCAAACAACAGCTAGAAGTCTGGGGATATTCTGGAAATGCCATCGGCTTAATGCAGCGAATTAAATCCCAATTTGATCCTCAAAATTTACTCAGTCCTCACCGTTTTGTAGGTGGAATTTAGAATGCAAACCTCAGATCCAGCAACCAATCCCGGCTTTGATGCTCACAATCCTCCCGATCCAAAACTGATCGATTCTTGTGTGCATTGCGGCTTTTGTTTATCGACCTGTCCGAGCTACCGAGTCATCGGGAAAGAAATGGATTCGCCGAGAGGACGCATCTATTTGATGGATGGCATCAATGAGGGTGAAATTCCGCTGAATGCCGCAACCGTACAGCATTTCGATTCTTGTTTGGGCTGTTTAGCGTGTGTGACAACTTGTCCGTCTGGGGTGCAGTATGACAAGTTAATTTCTGCAACTCGTCCGCAGATTGAACGGAAAGAACCGCGATCGCTACCTGAAAAGCTCTTACGACAGTTCATTTTCTCAGTGTTTCCGTACCCCAATCGAATGCGAACCTTGTTGCGCCCATTGGGGTTATATCAGAAATCGGGGCTTCAGAAATTAGTTCGATCGCTCTCGTTTTTGAAAGCGATCGCGCCTCAACTTTCAGCAATGGAAGCCATCCTTCCAGAAATTCCCGCAAAAGCTTTCACTGATTCAATTCCTGCTGTGATTCCCCCTCAAGGCGAAACGCGCTATCGAGTTGGAATGATTCTCGGCTGTGTGCAGCGATTGTTCAATCCTGATGTGAATGATGCTACGGTGCGAGTCCTAACTGCAAATGGTTGTGAAGTCGTAGTTCCACAAGTTCAAGGATGCTGTGGCGCTTTATCGCATCATCAAGGGCAAGAAGAACAGGCGAAACAATTTGCACGGCAAACGATCGATACATTCGCAGAAACCGGAGTAGATTTTGTCTTGATCAATGCTTCAGGTTGTGGTCATACCTTAAAAGAATATGGTCACATTCTGCACGATGATCCGAACTATCGCGAGAAAGCAGAAGCTTTTGTTCGTAAGGTAAAAGACGTTCAGGAATTCTTGGCTGAAGTGGGTTTAACTGCCAAACTATCACCCTTGCAAGATGAGCCTTTAACCTTGGTTTATCAAGATGCTTGCCACATGTTGCATGGGCAGAAAATCAGTGTTCAACCGCGTCAATTGTTGCGGAAGATTCCAGGAGTGAGACTTCGAGAGCCTGTCGATGCGGCTCTGTGTTGTGGCAGTGCTGGAATTTACAACATTCTTCAGCCAGAAGTGGCGGATGAGTTGGGACGACAAAAGGTGGAGAACTTAACCAACACAGGCGCAAGTGTGATCGCATCCGCGAACATCGGCTGTTACGTCCAGATTTCTCGCCATTTGAAACTGCAAGAGAAATCTGTTCCCGTTCTCCATCCGATGCAGTTGCTAGATTATTCGATTCGTGGAATTCGGTTAAACGATCGATGAATTGAGATGCGAAGGGTGAAATTGCTAGAATGAAGGGAAAGCACGTTTTAATTGGGAAATCGTAGGAGCGATCGCATGACTCAAACTACACCAGCTACCCAACCCCAGCACGGGATTCAGATGTCCGAATCTGCTCTGAAGCACGTCATGATGCTGCGCGAACAACAAGGAAAAGATCTGTGTCTCCGGGTCGGAGTGCGCGGTGGTGGTTGTTCTGGAATGTCCTACACGATGGATTTTGAAGACCCGAATAATATTCGCCCTGATGATCATGTTTATGATTATGATGGCTTCAAAGTGGTGTGTGATCCGAAGAGTTTGCTGTATCTCTATGGGTTGATGTTGGATTACAGTACTGCATTGATCGGCGGTGGATTTCAATTCACGAATCCGAATGCGAATCAGACCTGTGGTTGTGGAAAATCATTTTCGGCGTAGGGCGCGATCGCGGTTTCAATGCGGTAAATTTTGCGTTTACCCGATGCTGTAGAGACGACCCGGCGGGTTGTCTCTACACGTTTTTCAATGAACGACAATTGATGTTTGGGAAAACGATCGCGTTGTCGATCGTTTTCCCAAACAATCTCAATTCCCTTTAAATCGTTCTTTCGCCAATTGAAACGATTCTTTCATCGCCGCTTGAATCCGTTTCGGATCTGGTTTTTTCCCGCCCATCAAATCCCCAAAATACACACAAGCCGCTTCTCCTAACGCCCACGTATACGCACTCGCCCAAGATGCTGCGATCACACTTCCAAAACCGGGCACAAACTTGATCAATTCGCGCCCGATCGCTTGCGCGACAAATCCACCTGCGATCGCGCTCACCACTCCCCCCGCTTGAGACGGCGATAAAGTCTGGCCATACAATTGCCCCAACGCCCCAACCATCGATACTTGTAATGCAGTTAACACAGGCATCGTCGCTAAAGGTAATGGAATCGCTGCGGCAGCACCCGCCATCACAGAGAACGGTAAGATATACCGCCGTCCAGCATCACGATAAAGATCACTAATTTGCTTACCTGCGTTCTCATCGTTTAAGAGTTGTGCGATCGTTCTTGCTTCCGCTTCCGGCAACAATTCCGACAACGACTCGATGAAGGCTTCTAATCCATAAAATGTCGGATTGAATTCGTCTTCTTCTAACGTGAAATCGATTAGGACAGCACGATCGAACAATCCGGCAAAATTCTGCTGAATTGTGGAAAAAGCTCGATCGACCTCTGCAAAACTTGGTGGATACTCAGGATGATCCATCGCATCGGCGGGATACAATTCGTGCAAACAAGTCACCGCTAATAAGCAAGGGACTTCTGGATGCTTGGCACGAATTCGAGTGGCAATCTGCTTCAAAGTATCAGTTGCGAAATCATTGATCCGAATGGTCAGAATTAGAACTTTCGCGCGAGTCTCATCGGGTTGCAGTTCTCCGATTAATTCGCGAATCACTTCCGAAGTTTCTTGAGTGCCATCCCCTAAGCCGACAGTATCCGTAAAGACAAGTAGCGGTAAGTCTTGAGTCGGATAACTGTATCGCTGAGTGAATTGGGTATGGGGGCGAAATCCTTGACCGATAATTTCTGCTGAAACGCCCGTTAAACCTCGCACGATCGAGCTTTTTCCTGACTGCGGTTTTCCGACCAAGAGCGCTTCAGTCGTCGGTAACTCCGATCGCACTTTTTGCAAAATTTCTTGAACTTCCGCTTCGTCTACTCGAAACCAACCCGTCGCGGATTGAGCCAGTGACTCGATAGACACTCGCTTTGAAACTTCCGAAACCCCGTTACCGACCGATTCTCGAACCTGATCCCACCAAGACTGATCTCCTTTCATCATTCCACCCCCACCGAATAGAAAAGGCGCGATCGTTAATTTGATGCGCCTTGCTCTAAAATTAACTGTTGGGATTGAGGCTAGTCGTCGTTCGACGGTGTGGATTCCCCACCTGGTGAAGATTTATAGATGGCATCTAATTGTTCGCGAGCATCTTCCACGCTCATCGATCGCATCACCAATAAAGGTTCATTAATCACTCGACCATTTTCATCCAATAGCTCAGGGTGGGGAGCCGGACGATTCTGCGATCGAGCCATTTGAGGATATTGCCGCTGTGACTCGATTCCAAGCGCCATCAAATTCCGAATCAAATTACCGACCGCCAAAAATGCTAAAGCTGTGAACGCCAGAATATAGAGTAGGTGCAGAATCATAAGCCTCTTTCCAAGCCAAGTTGACGACGAATCGAAAATCGCCGAACAGAACTCAGTCGCGTCCCGTCCGGAATTATGAAAATTGGTTTTCTAATTATCTAATAGTCTCTCAGATTTTGTAGTGTCCTGACATCGGATTTGAGAGGGACTTTGCAAATCGATGCAATTGCGTCTTTATGAGGACTTGTACGAGCGCAATTTCATACTCACCTGCCAACATTCACTCACCAAGTGATGCCAGGTGACGAGGACGGAAGTATCGACTCCTGCTTGCCCATCGGTGATTTTGAGCAACGTTTGAACGGTACTGACTTCTTGTTGGGTCTGAATGACGCGATCGAGTAAGTCCGCGTGTTCTTCGGGCGTGAGGAAGGGAAGGGATTCGGATTCGAGCAAATTACGCGATCGAGAAAACCAGTATTGAAAATCGTCCAATAGCGGCTCTAAAACCGTTTTGAGTAAATCGGGTTCTGGTAAATTTGAGTTAAACATCGGTGAGAACAAAGTCTGATTGCGTCAGCGAATCCTAATATTCGTTACATTTCGTAACGTTCTTTCATCTTACCTCGAAAGTTGGGAGATCGATCACAGTTTGGCGGGGGATCGGTAAGATAGATGAGGCATTCCATCGATTAAACGCTTTCTATGTCAGACGATTCTTCGCAACCGGAAAAAATCTATCTTCCTAAGACCAGCGAATCCGTTCCTTTGCAAAAGATTCGTCATACGGCTTCGCATGTGATGGCGATGGCGGTTCAGAAACTGTTTCCCAAGGCGCAAGTCACGATCGGTCCTTGGATCGAGAATGGGTTTTACTACGATTTTGATAGTCCTGAGCCGTTCACCGAAAAGGATCTCAAGGCGATCAAGAAAGAAATGGCGAAAATTATTCGTCGTAATCTGCCTGTGACTCGTGAAGAAGTAAGCCGCGATGAAGCGAAATCACGAATTCAAGCGATTAACGAGCCGTATAAACTCGAAATTCTTGACGACATTAAGGAAGAGCCGATCACGATCTATCACTTGGGCGAACAGTGGTGGGATTTATGTGCGGGTCCGCACTTGGACAGTACTGCGGAAATTAACCCAGATGCGATCGACCTCGAATCCGTTGCGGGCGCATACTGGCGCGGCGATGAAACGAAAGCGCAATTGCAGCGAATTTATGGAACCGCTTGGGAAACTCCGGAACAGTTAGCAGAATACAAGCGGCGGAAAGAAGAAGCTCAGAAGCGTGACCACCGCAAGCTGGGTAAAGAACTTGGATTGTTCATCTTTTCGGATTTGGTTGGTCCCGGTTTGCCGATGTGGACACCGAAAGGAACTGTTTTACGATCGACCCTCGAAGACTTCCTCAAACAAGAACAAACCAAGCGCGGTTATCTACCCGTTGTCACTCCTCATATCGCGAGAGTGGACTTGTTCAAAACTTCGGGACATTGGCAGAAATACAGCGAAGATATGTTCCCAATGATGGCAGAGGACGACAAAGCCAGATCCGAGGAACAAGGCTTCGTGATGAAGCCGATGAACTGTCCGTTTCACATTCAGATTTATAAGAACGAACTGCGATCGTACCGAGAACTGCCGATGCGACTGGCAGAATTCGGAACCGTTTATCGCTATGAGCAATCTGGTGAACTCGGTGGATTAACCAGAGTCCGGGGCTTTACGGTTGATGATTCTCACTTGTTTGTAACTCCTGAGCAGTTGGATGCAGAGTTCCTCAGCGTTGTGGATCTCATTCTTTCAGTATTCAAGAGTTTGCAACTGAAGAACTTTAAGGCGCGTCTGAGCTTCCGTGATCCGAATTCCGATAAATACATTGGATCAGATGAGGCTTGGGAGAAAGCTGAAGGTGCAATTCGTCGCGCAGTTGAAACGCTCGGAATGAACTATTTCGAGGGCATCGGAGAGGCAGCGTTTTACGGTCCGAAATTGGACTTTATCTTTAGTGATGCGCTCGATCGAGAATGGCAACTCGGAACCGTTCAAGTCGATTACAACTTACCAGAACGCTTCGATCTCGAATACGTTTCAGAAGATGGAAGCCGCAAACGTCCGGTGATGATTCACCGAGCACCGTTCGGATCATTAGAGCGATTAATCGGAATTCTGATCGAAGAGTATGCGGGAGATTTCCCAGTTTGGCTCGCTCCTGAGCAGATTCGATTGTTACCCGTCAGCGATGAGTTTCGACCGTTCGCGGTTCAAGTCGCGGAACAAATGAAACAAGCTGGAATTCGGGCAGAAGTCGCACCCGAAGGCGATCGACTTGGTAAGCTGATTCGCAATGCTGAGAAGGACAAAATTCCCGTAATGGCTGTTGTGGGCGCGAAAGAAGTGGAGGCGAATGTGTTGAGTATTCGGACTCGTGCTTCTGGGGAATTGGGAGCCTTGCCTGTTTCGGAAGTGCTCGATCGACTTAAACATGCCAACACCGAACACGGTAACTTTTGATCGATAATTTCACCTCAATAAAAGATTGGCTCTGTTAGATCACACATATCTGATAGAGCCAATTTTTTGTGAATCCGCTTCGTTGCGATCGACTCCGGGAATGATAGGGACGTTGCCGTTGGAGAATGTTTGCCAATGATTCCAGAACCCGTTGCCAGTGATTCGGTCTACAGCACTCCTAGAAATCTTGCCAACATCAACGGCGTTTTATATTTCGCAGCAGCGAACAGCGGAACCGGAATCGAGCTATGGAGAGTTGATCCGAATAGTGGAACAGCAGCGATCGTGGGTGATATTGCCCTCGGAAGCGCGGATTCTTCACCCCAAAATTTGACCGATGTGAATGGAACACTCTACTTCACTGCAAATGACGGCACAACGGGAGCAGAACTCTGGAGATTCGATCCAGTCGCGAATCAAACCGCGATCGTAAAAGACATCAATCCAAATGGCGACGCTTTACCGAGTGAATTAATCAACATCAGCGGAACACTGTTCTTTACTGCAACCACAGACGGCGCGAGTCGCGGACTCTGGAAGATTGATCCACTTGATCGACAGGCGAAATTAGTCGAGAGTGCAAGTCTCATTCCTGCGAATCCAACTGCTCTGACGAATGTAAATGGAACACTCTATTTTGCAGCAACAGACAGCATCAACGGTACAGAACTTTGGAAAGTTGATCCGGTGACAGGGCAAACCTCGATCGTGCTCAATCTTCGATCGAATACCGCCAGTTCTTCCCCGCAAAATCTGTTTAATCTCAATGGAATTCTCTATTTCGTCGCCACAGGCACAACGAATCCCAACACTGGAACAGAACTTTGGCGATTCGATCCTGCAACCGGACAAGCGACTCTCGTGAGTGATATTCGTCCTGGTGGAACAGGTTCTTTTCCTGAAACGCTGACCAATGTAAATGGCACACTCTATTTCACGGCGAATGATGGCACAACCGGACGCGAACTTTGGCGAATCAATCCGGCTACAGGTCTACCGGAACTCGTTAAAGACATTAATCCAAGTGGTTCTGCTTTGACAGAGACCGCTGAACTCGTGAATGTAAATGGAACACTCTATTTCATTGCAAACGATGGCACAACCGGACGTGAACTTTGGCGAATCAATCCGGCTACAGGTCTGCCAGAACTCGTTAAAGACATCAATCCAAACATCAACGGGAACGCGCCTCGCTTTCTCACAAATGTAGATGGAACACTCTATTTTTCAGCAAACGATGGAGTGAATGGAACCGAGCTTTGGAGCGTTGATCCGATCACAGGTGAAGCATCGATCGTAAAAGACATCCGACCCAATGGCAGCGCAAGTGTTAGCCATCTCATCAACCTCGATGGAACACTCTACTTCGTTGCCAGCGCCGCAGTTGGAGATGAACGCTTATGGCGATTTGTCCCGCCCCCTTCACTTGCAATTGATCTGAACGGTACGACTCCAGGACGTAACTTTACTGCAAGTTTTACTGAAAATGGAACGGCTACACTAACTAGTCCCAATCTTAAAATCACTAATTCCGACGATTCAATTGACGGAGCGATCGTTACAATTACAAACTTTGTGGCGGAACAAGATGAACTGCTATTTACGGCTCAAAATGGCATCACAGGTCGCTTTGCAGACAGCAGATTAACCTTAACTGGAACAAGCTCGATCGAGCATTACGAGACAGCTTTGAAATCGATCGTTTATCGAAACAATAGCGATCGTCCAACCACAACCGCACGACAAATCGAATTTGCGTTGAGAGATGGATCAAGAACAAGCTCGATCGCAACAACGACACTAAACATTACGACAGTTAACGATGCTCCAGTCTTAATAATCCCAAGCATTCCAACCGTTGCCGCAAATCAATCTACGCTCATTTCTGGCATTACTATCACAGATGTTGACGCGAATGACAGCATTCCGCTAACCGTGACGATCGCGGTTAATACTGGAACAATTTCTCTCGGCACAGTCAACGGTCTTCATTTTGTAACTGGCGACGGAATCGACGATCAGAGATTCGCAATTCAGGGCAATCTCGACAATCTGAATGCAGCATTGGCTACTTTGTCCTATCGCGGTGGAAGTTCTAGCACAGGTACGCTTTCGATTACGGTGAATGATAATGGCAATGGTGATAACGGTATTACTGCATTTAGTATCGGATCATCAATTGTGCTGACGATCGCAAATGTGATTGAAGGAACGAATGCTGACGAAAGCTTCACACTCACGCAGAGAACGGATCAGATCAATGCTAGTGGCGGAAATGATACCGTTGATGCGCTGTTTGATCAGGTACTTCAAAATGATTTGATTAACGGGGGAAATGGGACGGATCGATTGATCCTCCGTCGGGGAAATGCACCACTTACGATTAATGCAGCGAATAACAATCAAATCAGCGGCATCTCAGGATTCATTATTCGTAACTTTGAAGAGTTTGATTTCGGGCAATATTCGGGATTGATTTCATTTATTGGAACGAGCGATCGTGATTGGTTTATAGGCGGATTCGCGAGCGATCGTGTAACAGCCGATTTTGCTCACATTCAACAGGGCGATCAATTTATTGGCAGAGAAGGTCGCGATCGCTTTGTACTTAGTAACGGATCTACAGCACTTACAGTCAACTTGACGAATGTTGACACTCAGATTACGAATGTTCCTGGATTGACTATTCGCAGCTTTGAAGAGTTCGATTTTCAAGCCTACAGCGGAACCATCACTTTCTCTGGAACGGTTAGCAGCGACTCAGTTTGGGGTGGCACGGGTCACGATCGGCTCGATGGCGGGGCTGGAAATGATTTCCTTAGCGGCGGGGCTGGAATCAACACATTGATCGGGGGCTTTGGCGATGATACATATCTGATTCAGTCGGCAACCGATTCAATTATTGAACTCTTAGGGCAAGGTATCGATCGAGTTCTTGCTTCAATCAGCTTCACCCTCTCCGCAAACGTTGAACATCTGACATTAACTGAGACGGCACAAAACGGAACAGGCAATACACTCAATAATCAACTGTCTGGTAACAACGAGAACAATACTTTAATTGGGTTAGCAGGTGATGACATCCTGCGCGGACTGGGAGGAGCAGACATTCTTGTAGGGGGACAAGGCAACGATACGATCGATGTTGGACGTGATAGCGCGATCGATATTGTCGTCTATGCAGCAGGTGATGGTAGAGATACGATTCTCAACTTCCAACGTGGAATCGGAGGCGATCAACTTAGAATCGAAAGTGAGATCGACATTGATGTAGTAAACAATGGAGCGACAACAACATTGTTGCTACGGAATGAGCGATTCGGATTTGGTCGAGGAACACCATTGATGATTTTGAGTGGCACAACTGGATTTAACCAGAGCAACATCGATCAAAATTTAGCGATCGGCAATCAAGCCAAATTTTTCTTTGCTTAGACAACCTCTACAAATCTGAAGGGCGAAGCTTTTTTCATTCTATTTTTTAATTCAATTTCGTTCACTCAATCAAACATTTCGTATTCTAAATTTGCTATCTTCTAATTCCAAAAACCGCAATCATTCTCCATGAAAAAACTATAAGTGATTATCCTCAATTTACGAAATAAACTTAACTCAGTGTTTACCCAATTTGCGTAAGCTTGTCATGTGGATTGCCAGAACAGTCTCAGATAATAGAGACATACAAGCTTTGTTGAGAGCAATGGCTGTATCTTTTGACACTTACACTTTGTACAAACTAGAGGAGTAATCGCGATGAGCTTGGTATCTCGTTCTGCATCTTTCCTGGCAAAAAGCAGCCTTTCCCTCGTCGGTGTAGTCGGCTTAGCTGCAATGATCGCTGCCCCAGCTTCGGCAGAAAACGCATCAGTCAGCGGTGCAATGACCCGAACCTCCCCGGCTGGCTTCACTACCACAGTTTCTGGCGAAATGGTCGCACCAGACGGCGCAGGCTTCATGGGTCCAGTCTCCGTTCAAGGCACGATTCCTGATGCAGGTAATGCAAACTTGACGGTTAACGCAACGATGACACCGCTACCGGGTTACGGCGTACCATCACTGCTCGAAGGTGAAGTGTTGAGAGCGTTGAGTGCTCAAAATCTTGAAACTGAGCAAGGATTGGATGCGTACGTTGCAATCCTGAAAGCGGCTGTGGGTGAAAATGGTCTAGAAAACGGTGCCGTTTATCCCATGTTCATGGACTAATTTGAACTGACTGCTTAGCATCCTTTCAATGAACCGAATCAGAGGCAAATCGATTTGCCTCTGATTTTTTATTGCTCCTCATTCTCGATTTCGGGCGCTTCTTCGGGTGCAAGAGGGATCGCTTCCTTTTCCTCGATCGCAGGTTCAAACTCAACTTCTTGCGCTTGAGGCAATGCTTTTTCCACCTGTGCAGGCAATTCTAACGGCTGAAGTTCGACTAATTCCGGCAATGCCACAAGCGGCTTCTCGACTTCTTTGACCGTAATCGGAATTTGCAGCGGCTGAAGTTCTTCGACCCAACAAGACGCGATCGGTAAAGTCTGATCCAAGTCATCCAACGCACGCGGAATCACCATCACCGAATGCAGTTCCCCGACTCGCTCCGCCTCTTGCATCCCAACATCGACTGCCATCGCGACGTTTGCAACCGTTCCTCTCACGATCGCGGTACACAATCCGTCCCCGATCGAATGATATGCCGTCAATGTCACATCTGAAGACTTTAACATCGCATCCGCCGCCGCCACCATTGCCGGAAATCCACGAGTCTCAAGCAATCCGACCGCCATATTGCGAAACGGACTCGTCGTATGATTGCCAATCATTGCTGCCAGCTTGCTACCGATCGGTAAAACCGTCTCTAAGTTCGGCATCGGTCGCGCAATAATCACGGTCGAAACCTTCATGCCAAATTGCTCAACCGTTTCGGCTCCCACTTCCACTGCCAGCCGAACATCAGAGATTCCACCCCGCACGACTGCGGTACAGTATCCACCTCCGATCATTTCATAGCCCACGAGCGTCACGCCCGACGATTTCAGCATCATATCGGCAGTGCCTACGATCGCGGGAAAGCTTTGGGTCGAAACGAGACCGAGAGCGGTATCAGTGTAACGATCTTGGGAATTCATGGGCACAAGACGCGAGAAGGTTACTCCATCTTAAAGCGATTCGGGGTTGAGTCGCCCCATTTCCCAAGTCGTGTAAGTCCCGATCGGACTCCAAATCAAATAAGGAAGCAGTAGGAGCGCGGCTGTTCCTGAAATCGGCAGCACTTGGAATGTAAGAACTAACCCCAAAATAAATCCGAGTCCACCCACGATCGTGCCATTGCGTAAACTTCTCGTCCACAGCAGCACCGGAGAGTAAGCAACGATTAACGCTTCAACCAGCGCATAAAACGCCATCAATCCCCAGTTTTGGGTGCGTTCCCAGACGATATAAGCTGACCATGCGCCACAGATAAATACAACTGTCCAAATCAGCGGAATGGCTTTTTCAAAGGTGAGCCATCTTGGACGCTGCAATCGATTAAACCATTTGACGTCTTTGGGGCGAAGGATGCTACTTCCAAGCGCGATCGCAAATGTGACAATCCCAATAACGAGCCATGAAGGAAGCATACAACCAGCGCTCCGAACGATCAGATTTGTATTGTGTCAGAGCGGGAACGTGGGGGATATCGATCGCAAGAATGAATCTAGAATTGAGAGTAAAAATTATGCCCCAAATCAAAAGCCCGCTTCGTTATCCTGGTGGTAAATCAAAAGCGATCGATAAAATTCTTCCCGCACATTCCACTCAATATCCGCGAATATCGAGAACCTTTCGTCGGTGGCGGATCAGTCTGTCTCGCAGTTAAACAGCTTTTCGCTAGTCAAATTAGAAAATATTGGATTAATGATCTGAATTTTGATCTGTACTGCTTTTGGATATTTGCAAAAACTGAGATTGATGCACTTGCTGATCAAGTTGAACAGATTAAACAAAAATATACAGACGGTAAAGAATTATTCCGTTACTTTACTCGTGAAGATTTGATCTTAAGTGAATTCGATCGAGCCGTTCGCTTTTTTGTTTTGAATCGCATTACATTTTCAGGCACAGTTGATTCAGGCGGATATTCACAGCAGGCATTTGAGCGGCGGTTTACGGATTCATCGGTCGAGCGATTGCGTAAACTGTCGGTTCATCTTTCCTCGAACACGTCGCCGTGCGCCAGAGGCATCGACATCACACACGGCGACTACGAATCTCTTCCTCAGCATAAGCAGCGTAAACGCCTTTGACGTTGTACCAATTGAGGAAAATTCGGGCGACTTGTTCGGCGAGTTGGGGCTTTCCTTGATTGATCAGTGATCGCATAATTGGCGCAAGGGTTCTCTCGTTCAACGCTCCCCCCAGCGACAACACGCCCCACAACACTCGATGAATCCAAGTCATTTGAATCATCATTTTTACGTCTAAGGTCGGATGCTTTTGATAGAAAACAACTCCCATTCGTCCCCGCTGAAGTTCTACATCAATTAAGCGAGGAATTTGATCGAGGGAAAAAGCTGGATGCCAATGATAGCCGACCGCTTCGGGGCATTTAATTAGCTTTAATCCTAAGTTCTTCAAGCGCACACCGAGTTCTAAATCTTCCCAACCGTATTGTTTGAATCCGGTGTCAAATAGTCCGGCTTCGATTAACCAATGACGCGCGATCGCAACATTTCCCGTTGCAAAGTAAGCCGCAGAAAAATCCGTCAGCTTGTACGGTTCAGAAGTGGGATTCTCAAAATTTGCAGTATTAATGACACGACCGTAAGTAAATAGACGATCGTTCCCTAATTCTTTCTGTCCTTGAATTAAGGCTTCGACGTGCGATCGCAAAAACACATCCGTCACAACTAAATCGCTATCGATAAAGACAATCGTGTCTCCCTTTGCCTGTTCGACTCCATAATTTCGAGCCGCTGCTGCTCCTTTGTGATCCTGACAAAAGAGGCGAACGTGCGGAAAGTCACCGGATTTTGACAACCATTCGACCGTGCCATCCGTTGAGCCATCATCGATTACAACAACTTCGTAACCTGAATACTGCTGATTTTCTAGCGCTCTGAGGCACTTTTCTAGAATCGGTTTGCGGTTGTACGTCGGAATCACAACACTCAAAAACACAGCGATCGTCTCCTCAAACGGCACTTCTTAGTATCCTCGATCGCAGTCCAACCCAGTCGAGTTCCAGCTTTTTAGAAATTCAGCCGCACGATAGATTCGCGATCGCCATCCCTTGATCACGGAGAAAACGAGAGCAATCTTTCTTAAACTCGAATTCTGTGCAACTTCTGACGTGTGATACAGAACTTTAGCGGCATAATTGTAAACTTGATTGTTCTGACGTTAGAAAGAGCGGAAATTTATGGGTCGTGCGAAGAAAGTTGTGCTGGCTTATTCAGGTGGAGTCGATACGTCCGTTTGCATTCCGTACCTCAAGGAAGAATGGGGAGTCGAAGAAGTCATCACCTTAGCGGCGGATTTGGGACAGGGTGATGAGTTAGAGCCGATTCGGGAAAAGGCGCTCAATTCAGGGGCATCGGTGTCATTGGTGGCTGATGCGAAGGTGAACTTTGTCAAGGATTACGCCTTTCCAGCCATTCAAGCGAATGCACTGTACGAAAATCGTTATCCGCTCTCGACAGCGTTGGCACGTCCGTTGATTGCGAAATTGCTAGTGGATGCGGCGGCAGAATATGGAGCCGATGCGGTCGCACACGGATGTACGGGAAAAGGAAATGATCAGGTGAGATTCGATGTGTCGATCGCGGCTCTCAATCCTGATCTGAAAGTGCTGGCTCCCGCGCGTGAGTGGGGCATGAGTCGTGAAGAAACGATCGCGTATGGAGAACGTTTTGGAATTCCGTCTCCGGTGAAGAAAAAATCGCCGTACAGTATCGATCGTAATTTACTCGGTCGCAGTATCGAGGCGGGTCCACTCGAAGATCCTTGGACGGAACCGCTCGAAGAAATTTATGTGATGACGAAAGCGATCGAGGATACGCCAAACGAACCCGATTACGTTGAGATCGGCTTTGAGATGGGAATTCCCGTGAGTTTGGATGGTCGAGTGATGGGACCGATCGAGTTGATCACGGAATTAAACGATCGAGTTGGCAATCAAGGTGTTGGACGGATCGACATGGTGGAAAACCGCTTAGTCGGAATCAAATCACGCGAAATTTATGAAACACCTGCGTTGCTCGTGTTGATTCAGGCACACCGAGATTTAGAAAGTCTGGCACTGACCGCTGATGTGTCACATTACAAGCGGGGAATCGAAGAAACCTATTCGCAAATGATCTATAACGGCTTGTGGTACAGTCCGCTGAAATCGGCGCTCGATGCGTTTATTCAGAAGACTCAGGAGAAAGTAACTGGAACGGTTCGGGTGAAATTGTTTAAGGGCAATTCGTCGATCGTCGGTCGCAAGTCTGAGCATTCTCTGTACACGCCAGACTTGGCAACTTACGGCGCAGAAGATCAGTTCGATCACAAAGCGGCGGAAGGATTTATCTACGTTTGGGGCTTGCCAACTCGCGTTTGGTCGCAGCAGCACCGGAAGTAGGGAGTGGGGAGTGGGGAGTGGGGAGTCGTTCCTGTTTTTATCCCCTACTCCCTACTCCCCACTTCTTCTCGCGATCGCAAATCCCTCCTGATAGTTCTCTCCCCTCTTTGCCCATACTGAGTCTGTCCTGTTTGGTCAACTCAGATGCCTAGAACCCCAAACGAATTCTCAGTTCACATCATGATGGAAGGGGGACATCGCGAAGAAGTGCGATTCCCGACGATTCAAGAATTTCAGAAATGGTATAGCGGCGAACTGATGCCGAAAGCAGCTTCAGAAGATTTCATCAGTGTCCCGATTAAAAATGTGCAAGGCGAATATATGGTGGTTCGTCCGGCGCGAGTCGTAAGCCTGCGAGTTGAGCCAGTGTTTGCAGGCAGCGTCGATCGCTATTAATCCAGCTTTACATTTTTCTCCGCTGGCGTAGGGCGTTCTGCTCTGCGCTTTTTTTAGCTACGATCGAGCTTCAATGATCAACACAGAATTTATGCAGGACGACACGATTAAGTTAGACCAGTTTTTGAAGTTTCAAGGATTGGCGCAAACCGGAGGACAGGCAAAATTATTGATTCAATCTGGGGAAGTGCGCGTGAATGGGGCGATCGAAACGCGGCGGGGACGGAAATTAGTCAAGGGCGATCGCGTGACGACTTTAGGAGAAACGATCGAGGTTTAGCTAAGTCTTCCCTTTGAATGAAAAGGAGATTACGCTTTTTGACACACTCCCACAGCTAGAAGCAATAGGATTTTAGGCTCAGACAGCAATCGCAGGCATAGCCCGTCTTACATTACCTACCCTAACGGACAATGCCCTGCCCGTTTTTGAACAAGTACAAATCAACATCGAAAAGTATGTTCAACCAATTACGCACAAAGTTTTACTCAGACCACGCTTGTTTACGTGGCGGAACGCCCTTCAGGTCTGAAACCCCATACTTCACTGTCAATGGTTCAGAATTGCTCCGAGGTTTTACCCTGCGCGAACAATACTATCGTACCAGAAACAGACGGTACTTCGTCCCAGGACTAAAAGCCAATGGGCTTTTACGCGCCTGTTCTGCTTTGTAAAGAAATCCTAAAAGTTCTATACTACGCAAAGTATTCGCAAGGAGAGACGGTGTAATGTCGGAGGCGGCAGTGAAGCCCCTGACGATTCCTAGGGAGTTGGTGGGAGCGCCCGGAGATTTTAATCCAACGCTACTCATATTTCTAATATCGATCGCGATCGCGATTCTCACCACGTTGGGCTATTGGTGTTGGGGATGGGTGGATTGGGTGTGTTTTTGCCTAAATACCGTGGCATTGCATCTAGTGGGAACGGTGATTCATGATGCTTGTCATGGAGTGGCACACCGTAATAAGGTAATGAACGCCGTTTTGGGGCATGGAAGCGCATTTTTTCTGTGCTTTTCGTATCCGGTCTTTACGCGCGTTCACATCCAGCATCATGGCAACGTGAATGATCCACAGAACGATCCAGATCATGTAGTTTCTACATTCGGACCCTTGTGGATCATTAATGCGCGATTTATGTATCACGAGTTCTTCTTCTTTCAGCGCAAATTGTGGCGGAAGAATGAATTATTCGAGTGGTTCTTGGCGCGATTGTCGCTGGTTGCGGTGATTGTTGTTGCGATCAAGTTTCATTTCCTGGGCTATGTGTTCAACTTCTGGTTTATCCCATTAGCGATCGTCGGATTAGTTCTCGGATTATTCTTCGACTATCTGCCGCATCGTCCGTTTAAAGAACGCGATCGCTGGAAAAATGCCAGAGTTTACCCCAGTCGAATTCTAAATTGGCTAATTCTGGGACAGAACTATCACTTGGTTCATCATCTTTGGCCCGCTGTGCCCTGGTACAAATACGAGGCAGCCTATTACGCAGCGAAGCCGATTTTGGATGAGAAAGGATCACCCCAATCGATCGGACTTTTGAAAGAGGACTTTCTTGGATTTGTTTATGACATCTTTTTAGGCATTCGGATTCATCCCAAACCAAAGCCGCAAGAGATTCCTGAAGCAACTGAATAACTGAAAAGCCCCAAGTTTCCACGAGAGATTTGGGGCTTTGAAATATCTGCCCAGATGGAGAGGATGAAGGCTCGATCGCTAAGCCACAATCACGATTAGAAAAAATGTTATTAATTCGAGGAAAACGAAATGGGATATGTTTTAACGACTTTGGTAACCGCCTTGAGCCTGCTCGTGGTTGATATTGTGTTGCCGGGTGTGAATATTGAAAGCTTTGCGGTGGCGATTATTGCAGGGATTGCGATCGGTTTAGTGAATACCTTTGTGAAGCCGATTCTGTCGCTGTTGACGTTGCCGATTAACTTGTTGACCTTGGGATTATTCTCGATCGTCATTAACGGAATCTGTTTCACGTTGGCGGCTGCATTAGTTCCGGGCTTTCAAGCACACGGTTTAGTCTCGTTCTTGGTTGCACCGTTTATTCTGTCGTTGGCAAGCACGTTCTTGAACAAATATTTTGCAGAACGTAGTGTAGACCTGAAAACCAATGCGTAATTGAATTCGACCCATTGGTCAATTGTCGTTCATGGCAATAACGTGTAGAGACGACCCGGTGGGTCGTCTCTACGTTTTCGGGTAAACAAATGATTTACCGTTGGGTCAATATTTTCGGACAAACGCATGATTTCCCAATGCGTTAATTCTGCGAACCCGCGATCGCATTCAATGACCAATCCGGTCGCAAATTCTTCGCATTCCGCAAATACGGATGATGCACCTTCACATCGGGATCTGGCGTATTGAAATGAATCAAAAACCGAATACACCGCTCTAAACTGCCTTGGACGTACATCTGTTGAACATCAATTAACGGCACATTCGCCCAATGAGCACGTTCACGTGCGATCGCGGCAGGAAAAATTGCATCCAAATCCTTCGTCACCGTAAACGTCGCACTGACGATTTCATCCGGGTCAAGCTGGTTATAAGTCTCCAACTCGTCTAATAATTCTGTCACCGCTTCGCGAATTGCCTCGATCGTGTTTTCTGAAGCGGTGGTCGCTCCCCGAATTGCTCGTACTCGCCAATGCACGTCTCCGTCCTCCTAATCTTGCTAGTCCGTACCTAGCTTATCAACGAATGGAGAAGGCTTGAATCCGGATGAATGCTTTATTCTTTACGTCTATGGGCGGTATAACCACAGAGGCAACCCACAAGTTTCTAACTCGAACTCTAACCAGTCCATGCCGACAATCAAAGGCGGTAAGGCTCCGATCAGACTATCTAAGCGATCGTTCGAGGTAAACCGATTCACTAGCGATTTCTTCTCCTCGAAATTATACGTCTTGGTCTTTTCTGGATCGAGGTTGACCAATTCACACGCCCAGCGTCGAGCATCTTCCTCGGTTCCTAAGCGATCGACCACTCCCAATTCCACCGCTTGCTGTCCCGTGAAAATCCGCCCATCGGCAAAGGTTCGTACCGTTTCTTCGGGTAAATTCCGCGATTCAGCGACCGTTCTCACGAATTGTGAATAGCTAATATCGATCAGGTCTTGAAGGATTTTTTGTTCGGGGTCGGTCAGTTCTCGATCGAACGACAAAATATCTTTGTACGGACCCGATTTGATTACCTTGAACGATACGCCAACCTTTTCCAGCAAGCGCTCGATATTATTCCCACGCAAAATCACCCCGATACTTCCGGTAATCGTTCCAGGGTTCGCCATAATATGCTGCGCTCCCATGCCGATATAAACGCCACCAGACGCGGAAATATTTCCGTAACTTGCGACGATTTTTGTTTTCTGCCCTAATCGCTTCAGAGCTTCATAAATTTCCTGCGAGTCTCCCACTGTTCCACCAGGGCTGTCAATCCGTAGCAACAATGCCGGAAATTCTCGCTCTTCAACAACTTTGAGGTTTTCTAACACCCGTTTTCGAGTTCCGCCAGCGATCGCGCCCTTGACTTCAATTCGAGCAATCTGCTTTCGCAACCCACGCTTAAACAACCGCACCATAACGCTTTAACCATCACAAGTTTACATATTATAAACTTTGCAACCGGGGAACCGCAGCAGTTACTTGATCGCCAGTAACGCTCGCCAATTCTTGATCGCACCTTCACCCCATAGCCAGTTTTGACTCAGGGCGTTGATTTGAAACTGAGTTCCGCCTTCTCGTAAAACGCGATCGCGCAATGCCACCGCTTGCTGTCTCAGTTGGTTCCGCGTGTTGCCTTTCTCGGATTGAGCCGTCTTGTTCGCCACCAGCGCTAATCCAGCTTGTGCAGTGAGTACGTCTTGTTTCGCGCCTGCACTTTGAGCCAGCTTGGTCGCTTCGATCCAGGTTCGTCCGGCTCGATCGATATTCCCCTGAGCATAATAGACGAAGCCTAAAGCGTTCAGGGTCGCGGCATTTCGATTGTCTCGGAGTGCTGTTTCAAAATAGCGTTGGGCATCTTCGGGACGGTAATCAAGCTGTCTTCTCTGAACTGCCTGCCAAGCAATCCGACCCCGCAAAAAGCTCACAGTCGGGTTGTTCAGCTTATCAGCGGGCACATTCTGAAATGCGCTATCTGCGGCAACGACTTCACCATTCTTGAGCAACTCTTCGATCGCATTTTGCCCGGTTCGCAAATCGCCTTGAGTAAAACTCGTCGTAGCGGTTGCGACGAGTGTAGCGGATCGACTCGCGTTCGCTTCAGGAGCTTGATTAATTTGGCTAATCGTATCGACTAATTCACTCGGAGAAGGAGTGGTCGAAGCTCTCCAAGTTGAAAAGCCCCAAACGCCTAAAACGGCTGCGACGGCGGTTCCTAAAATTCCAGCGGCAATTAAGGGACGGCGGCGACGGATAGAAGTTGGTTTTTTACGATCGCCAAAAATGCGATCGGTGACAGGTTCTTCAAGCCGAACTTCCTCAACGTGCAAATTCGGCGCGATCGTCGGTTCTTGAGGTTGTACTGGAGTCGCATTCTGACTGGGAGCGAGATTATGAGCGGTTTCTAGTCGATGAAGATTGCGACGGGCTTCACTCAGACTCGGTTCGTGTTGCAGCGCCATTTTGTAAGCGACGATCGCTTCAGTCGGACTGCCTAATTGCTCTAGGACTTTGCCCATTTCGCTAAAGGCTTCGGCACATTCGGGATCAAGCTCGATCGCACGACCATAAGCGACGATCGCACCTGTAAGATCCTGATGTTGCGATCGTAGTTTGCCGAGCGCTAAACAGTCTTCGGGGGTTTGAAGTTGAGCTTCGTCCGTGTTGGCAGTAATCGGTTCAAAGAATTGTCCGACATCAGGTTTCGCTTTCGAGAAGGGATTATCGTCAGGATCGCGAATTTCCTGAAGCATTTCGAGAATCGCTTGTCGATCGCTATCTTCTGGATCTTCAAATTCCAAATCAGGAAATAGCGCCGCCGCTTCTTCGAGTGCCAGCGGATCATCAGTGATGACATCCGGATCGATCGCGAAATTCGTCATCGCAAGCTGTGGATCTTGTAGCAAGTAAGACGAATCCGGGAGCGCAGTCGGCTGAAGATAGCCATCGAAATCGGGATGTAGATAGAGAATCGGCAACGCCCAATACAACTGATTCGAGCCGTAGGACGACAGCAAGCCTTGACGCGCTCGACTCAGACTTAAATCGATCGGGTATCGCTGCTTGAGATTGCGGTAGAACAATCGTGAGAGCGTTAGTGCCACATCATCCGGAATGCGTTCTGCCATCGCTAACACAGCCGGAATTCCCCGCTTCAGAAGGGCATCGGTTAAGTTGCTTGACTCGGTTTCATTCGTAGGATCAGCCGTCGCGGTATAGACTCCTCGGCAGGAATTGAATACCGCCATTCTTACGCCGTTATTTACAAGTAATCCTGCGAGATCGTCACCGCTGAGCACTTCGGTTAATCCGGTACGATCGCTAACCAAATACAAGTCGCCACCGGACATACCTAAATTACTGTGTCCGGCATAGTGCAGAACTTGATAATGTCCCTGCTCTAATTCTTGAGTTAACTGCTCTCGACCCGGTTGATCCAGAATCGTCAGATCGATCTTGCCGTCCGACTGTCCATCTCGCAGCAGTTCATCGCGTAAATGATGTGCCTCTCGTCGGAGTTCTAAAACTTCTTGATCTGTCGGAGCCGCGAGTACCATCAGAATTCGGAGCGGTTGACTTGGATCAAGCTCGATCGCAGGTCGATGCGGCTGCAAAATCGTGCCCATCGGTGCAAAATTCGCTTGATAACGTGAAAACACGACATCGGTTCCGGTCGCAAGCGGTCGCGCTCCCGCATAAAGAACTTCCCAGGGTAAACGCGGTAAGCGATCGCCTTTTAATCCCAGCCGCAACCGCAAACCTTCTCGTCGGTTCTGAGCGATTCCCTGAGCCGTCATCCAACTATCGCGAATCGTGCCTTGAAACAGTGCATTGTAGAGTTTCTGTCCCAGTTCGACTAAGTTTGGGGAAAGCGCATCACTGCCAGCCGTTGAGGAACCGAGCGATCGCATTCTGCCGCGTAAAATTCCCAACAGCGGATCGTGCATCAATTGCCGTGCTTGTTCGAGCCACTCCTCGACGTGCCAAGTGACCAGTTCTTCCGCCAACGGAACCCCCGGCGAGACTCGTTCCGTTCTCACCCAATATTCATCCCCACGAACTGGCGTGACGGAAATAAAGAACTCTTGATCCACTGAACACCCTCCAAGAACCTGACTCGCTGCGCTCCCACCCGTACCCGATCGCTCTCTTTTTCTATTACCGCTGCCGATCCATCTCGGTCAGGGAAAATTGAACGTCGATCGCCCGTCTATTAGCATTACAAATTTTTGCCGCGATCGACGATGTAAAACTGACTCAACGCTAGGATTTCAGACGCGATTACCTCCATCAGTGGACGCATTCTTTACGCAAAGGTTACGCAAAATTCAAGAAAACTTCGTCATAGCTTTAAGTATTCCCACTCAGAGCATCCGGAGTACAAGGGTCATTTTCAGGAGAAGGGAATGGTAGATGCACCCTGATTTATCACCCTCATTCATGCCTAGTGAATGGGGGTTTTTTATTTCTACCCAACCCTTACCTCGCTTTTGAGATAGAATTTTCACGGTTAAGTTATGTTTCTGCCCATCGCTCAGCAGACACCCAATAGAGAGGATTGAACACATGGCATTCACACAAGCGCCTTTACCTTTTGCGAAAGATGCCCTTGAGCCGTATGGCATGAAGGCGGAAACGTTCGATTATCACTACGGCAAACATCACGCAGCGTATGTCACCAACCTAAACAAGCTGGTGGAAGGCTCCGAGATGGAGAATATGGCTCTGGAAGATGTGATCAAACAGTCGTATGGCGATTCGTCGAAGACTGGCATTTTCAACAATGCAGCGCAGGTCTGGAACCACACCTTTTTCTGGAATTCGCTCAAAGCGGGGGGCGGCGGTGCTCCGACCGGAGAATTAGCAGCAAAGATTGATGCGGCTTTCGGGAGCTTCGACAAGTTCAAAGAAGAGTTCAGCAATGCGGCGGCGACTCAGTTCGGTAGCGGTTGGGCTTGGCTCGTGGATGATGGCGGGACGCTGAAAGTGACAAAGACTCCGAATGCAGAAAATCCGCTGGTTCATGGTCAGAAGCCACTGTTAACGCTGGATGTTTGGGAACACGCTTATTATCTAGATTTCCAAAATGCTCGTCCGGCATTCATCAAGAACTTCTTGGATAACTTGGTGAACTGGGATTTTGTGGCTCAGAATTTGGCGGCATAGGATTGTTGTAGAGCAGGCAAGATGCCTGCTAATGGGCAGGTGAGGACACCTACCCCACAATTTTCATCCATTGGGTGAGGTAGATAACTGCCTCACTTTTTTTTGTTGGCTAGATTACAAGCCTGATGTTGGCTGGATTACATGCGATCGAAACTTTTGCAAAAAACTTCGATCGAACTTCCCACAAGTCCCAAATTAACGCAACAATGAAGCTAACCCACGGACATTTAAGATAACCCGATGAATAGCAACGAACTCGCAAAATACCTAGAACAAACGGATAGCGTTACCAAACCTTGGTTACTGGCTCAATTAAGATTGTTGAAATTGAACGAACAGCGATCGCAATTGTCTCCAGCAGAATATGAAATGCGATTAGCAGATATCCATCAGGATGTGATGAACTTGGGCGAATGGTGGATTGGCATGGAAGATGAGGTGTTCTAATGCGACGACGGAAACCAGCACCAGTAGAAACGAATCTAAGTGATCCACAGTATTTTTTCAATCGTGAATTGAGTTGGATTGAATTTAATAGTCGAGTGCTGCATGAAGCATTTGATCCGAGAACTCCATTGATTGAACGGCTGAAGTTTCTCGCAATCTTTAGCTCGAACCTGGATGAGTATTTCATGGTGCGAGTCGCAGCTTTGAAAGAGCAAGTAGAAGCAAAGGTGAGTAAGCTGAGTTCGGATGGTCGGACTCCTCAAGAACAATTGACCCTGATTAATGAGCGGTTGCGTCCTTTAGTGGCAAAACAACATCGCCATTTTGAAGAAGCATTACGTCCGCAATTATCATCTCACGGCGTTTATTTGCTCGACTATATTGATTTGAATCAAGAACAGCGATCGTATTTACATGATTATTTTGAATCTCAAGTCTTTCCGGTTCTGACTCCGTTAGCGATCGACCCTGGACATCCGTTTCCTTATATTTCTAATCTCAGTCTGAATCTGGCAGTCGTCATTAAAGATAGTGTCACCGACGAAGAACTATTCGCGCGGGTGAAAGTTCCGAAAGTGCTACCGCGATTTATTCAGTTACCGATCGATACTCAAGATTTGCCAACCTCGATCGCGAAAAGTCGCGCGACCGTTTGGGCAGGCGTTCCCCTTGAACAAGTGATCGCCCACAATCTTGAAGCACTATTTCCAGGAATGAATATTCAGGAGTATCACCCGTTCCGCATTACTCGCAATGGTGATCTTGATGTTGAAGAAGACGAAGCTGATGATTTGTTAACGGCGATCGAAGAAGAACTCAGAAAGCGTCGGGTCGGTGGCTCTGTAGTACGGTTGGAAGTTAATCCATCAATGCCGGAGCATATTCGATCGATGTTGGTCGAAGAGATGGAAATCACACCCGATGATGTCTATGAGATTGATGGGTTGTTGGGTTTGAAGGATTTATTCACCTTCACAGGCTTACCGTTACCCGAATTGAAAGATCCGCCTTGGAACCCGGTAACGCATCCGAAGCTGAGAAGAGTCACAGAAGTTCCAGTGGCAGAAGCGTTAACGCATGATGAGAACTTCTTTTCGGTTGTTCGTCGCCAAGATTTATTAGTACATCATCCTTATCAGTCATTTTCGAGAAGCGTGCAGCGATTTATTGAAGAAGCGGCACATGATCCGAATGTTCTCGCGATTAAGATGACGCTGTATCGGACATCGGGAGATTCGCCGATCGTACAAGCGCTCATCGCTGCGGCAGAAAATGGAATTCAAGTTGCTGCATTAGTGGAATTGAAAGCGCGATTCGATGAAGAGAATAATATCAACTGGGCAAGAAAGCTAGAAAATGCGGGTGTTCACGTTGTTTATGGATTGGTTGGACTAAAGACTCATACCAAATTAGTGTTAGTGGTGCGGCGTGAAGAAGGACGGATTCGGAGATATGTGCACGTTGGCACAGGTAACTATAATCCGAAGACAGCACGACTCTATACCGATTTAGGGATGTTTAGCTGTCGAGAAGAGTTAGGGGCGGATTTAACTGATTTATTTAACTATCTGACGGGATACTCTCGGCAGCAGTCTTATCGGAGATTGCTCGTCGCTCCGGTGAATTTGCGCGATCGCATGTTGAGCTTTATCGAGCGAGAGATTGAACATCAGCGCAACGGGGGACAAGGGCGAATCGTTGCCAAGATGAATGCGCTCGTCGATCCAAGACTAATTACTGCACTGTATGAAGCTTCTCAGGCAGGGGTGCAAGTCGATTTGATTGTTCGGGGGATTTGTTGTCTGCGTCCTGGATTGAAAGAGATTAGCGAGAACATTCGCGTGATTAGCATTATTGGGCGCTTTCTTGAACATGCTCGGATTTTTTACTTCAACAATGACGGAGAAGCGGAGGTCTATATTGGAAGTGCGGATTGGATGCCGCGAAACCTCGATCGACGAGTGGAAGCGGTGGTGATTGTTGAAGATCCGAACCTGTCTCAAGATCTGCAAGAGATTTTAGGAATAATGCTCGCAGATAATCGACATGCTTGGGAGTTACAGCCAGACGGTAAGTATGTGCAGCGTCAACCTCAAGGCGACCAACCTGAGCAAAGTTCGCAGCAGATTTTTATGAATATGGTGCAGCAGCAGAGTTAGAGGATGTCGGTCATTGCTGGAATCCTTCGCCCCCTAAGTCCCCCAGAATGGGGGACTTTGAGAAAGAAAAATTTCTAGAATTCTGGAGTGCTTTCACTGTCAAAGTCCCCCAAATTTGGGGGACTTAGGGGGCATTAGCCGATTTAACCGAAGCGAAAGCAACGTGTGTAGACAGGGACAGGTTTGTCTCGCAACTCCGAGACTTTGAAATACTTTTAGAACATGCTCCTTAAAAAATATCCGAATTAAAAAAGACGATCGATTAATCGATCGTCTTTTTTTTGTGGCTTAACTCTCTCAATCCGCCCTCATTCATCAGACAACAAGCAAGACTTTGAGAATAAGCAGAACTTTTCCACCATTTCCAACCAAATCTCCAACTTATTGCGCCATTTTTTGTATTAGCGGCTACTCTACAAAAGATAATCCGCGCTCAATTCCAGTTGAATTGATCAGGTTTTCTTAGAGTTCTACGCAATTATTCGGAGAAACGATCAAGATTTCAAATCGCTGCAAAAATCTACTGCAATTTCCCGGATCTCATTCTTGAAATACGTTAATCTAAGCGAGTAACTCAGTAGAAATTCTAGATCGCTACTTAAGCGAAAACCGATTACTATAACGCTTTAGTACCGTATTCTTTCTTCCGTGACCCTACTGAATTTCAGCGAAAAAATGGACGTATTTCAATTCATAAACAAAGCCTTGATAAACCTCATAAAAACCAATCAAAAAATGTAGAATTCGCTGTAACAAACCAGAGCATTTCGATTACATTAGGTTGCAGTTGAAGATGCAACATTAACAAAAACTGAAGACCCCCAGCGTAATCCAAAAATGGCAACCAAATTACCCACTGATTCCTTTCCGATCGATGCTGTTGTAACTGAAGGTGACATCGATCTTTCTGAACTCGAATCACTCGAAAGCGAGGATCTGACTCCCGAAGGTTTGGCGAAGTCATTCAAAGGCAAAGCGAGCGAGTACCTCGGACTCTCAGATGATTCGGTTGGAATGTTCTTGAGGGAAATGGCAAGATACCCGCTCCTCACTCAAGCGCAAGAGATTGAATTAGCCCGTGAGATTGCGAAAGGTGGAGTTGCCGGAGAACGCGCAAAACGGAAATTAGTTCGCGCTAACTTGCGATTAGTGGTGTCGATCGCAAAAAAATATCTAAACAGAGGCGTTCCGTTCTTAGATTTGATTCAAGAAGGTGCGATGGGCTTAATGAGAGCCGCTGAAAAGTTCGATTATGAGCGCGGCTATAAGTTCTCGACTTACGCATATTGGTGGATTCGCCAAGGGATTACCAGAGCGATCGCATCTCAATCGAGAACGGTTCGTCTCCCGGTTCACATGGTTGAGAAGCTCAATCAAGTGCGGAAAGTGCGTCAAATGCTCTCTCAAGAACTCGGTCGTAAGCCGACGAAACAAGAGTTAGCAGGGGCGCTCGACATGGAAGAAGATAAGTTAGAGCAGGTTCTGGATGTGAGCCAGCGGACTCTATCGCTGCACGCTTGGGTCGGACGCGACGAAGATACTGAACTGATGCAACTGATCGAAGATGCCGATAACGTTGCACCGAACGATAACTTGGATCATAGATTGCTCATCGATCGACTCAATTCGGTATTGGATCATTTGAGCGATCGTGAACGTGAAATTATCAAGCTGCGATTTGGTTTAACCGATGGACAGCACTATACCTTGAGCGAGATCGGACAGATTTATGATTTGTCGCGGGAACGTGTGCGGCAAATTCAAGCGAAAGCGATGAGAAAATTGCGCCATCCTCGTCGTCAAGCCTTGCTGAAAGATTGGATGTAATGAAAGTCTGTCGGTTGCTGTCAGCGATTCGTCTTGTGATAGATGGGTCGCTGATTTTTTTGAATCCATTCTTCATAAATCTAAGAGGGTGTTTTAAAAGTAGCCGTTCGGACGCATTCTCCCGCGCCGACTTCCAGTCCGGGGCGAGATAGCAACGTGAGCGCAGATCCTTTTTATACTTTTAAAACATCCTCTAACTTCTTCCCTAAAATTCTTTTGGTTAATCCCTGCGGTAGAGGACTCTCGAATGTACAGATCGCTACACTCTTAGTCACATTGAGCTATCCTACCCGTCCCATGCTGTCTAGTGAGTGCAAAGTGTTGCGTGTTTTAATCGTCGATGACCATGAACTGACCCGGTTTAGCCTCAAATTGGCGCTCCAGCGTCAAGAAGGCATCGAGCTTGTGGGTCTTGCCTCGAACGGTCGTGAAGCCGTTGAGATGGCAAATCTTCATTGTCCAGATGTTATCGTTTTGGACTTACAGATGCCTGTGATGGATGGACTGAGCGCCTCGATGCAAATCAAGAGCGTTCACCCGCAAATCAAGATTCTGGCATATTCATCGCTTGAAGACCCGCAGACTGAGGTGATGTTGCAGACTGCGAAGGTTGATGCCTTTTGTAAGAAAGAAACTGCGGTGCAAGACTTAATCGCGATCGTGAATCAACTCGGAACTCAAGCCGATCGTCGTAACTGCTAATCGTTAACCGAATTTAAACCACGGGAAACCTACAGACAGGAAAAGCCGTCTGGAGTGTCACCTGTGGTTCAACGTTTTAGCGCTAGGCTCAAAAGCTCGCACCATCGTCTACCGCTCCGTTGGGTCTTAGTCGTTCCTTTCGTCCTTCAACTATCCGCAGCCGTAGGATTGACCGGGTATCTCTCGCTTCAGAACGGACAGAAAGCAGTGAACGATTTAGTCACTCAACTGAATGAAGAAGTAAGCGATCGAGTTCTTCAGCATTTAGATACGTTTGCAATGACCTCGCGGCGGGCTGCAAGCAGTACCTCACGAGAAATTGAAGCTGGAAGAATTGATCCAACTCAGTCGCGATCGCTGCTCAGTTTTCTGTGGCGACAGGCAGAAGCGCACGATGTGGGATTTTTGTTGTATGGCAATCGGCAGGGACAGCTTTTCGGGGCGGGATTTGATCTCGATCCGGATCGTCGATCGGTGATCGAGGTTGATCCGAAGGTTTATCGCGATCGCAACTCGCGCGGCTATCGTGTGGATGCCCAAGGTCAGCCAAAAGAACAGATCAACCTTCAGCTAAATTATCAATTTGAATCAGAAGACTGGTTTGCGAAAACGATCAAAGTCGGTCGCCCGAACTGGAGTAGTATTTACAATTGGCAAGTCTCGCCCTTTTTGCTGGCGGTTTCTGCGAGTGTTCCTCTGCTCGATTCCCAAGGCAAAGTGATTGGGAGTGTTGCAGCAGAAAGTCGGCTGTCTCACATTAGTGACTTTCTTAGAAAGCTTTCATTTAGTCGATCGGGACGAGTGTTTATTTTAGAGCGATCGGGCTTGTTGGTTGCAAATTCCGATCGATCGAATCCGTTTATTGTCGAGAACAATCTTCCCAAGCGGATCAAAGGGAAAGAGAGTCCAGATGCGTTGATTCGAGCATCAGCCGATTATGTTGAGAAAACATTCCAGTCGTTAAATGATATTGGTATACCAAAGCAAAAAAGCTTTGAATACGCTGGAGAAAAACAATTTCTGCGGATTGTGCCTTGGAAAGATGAATGGGGACTCGATTGGCTCGTCGTTGTTGTCGTTCCAGAATCGAACTTTATCGCTGAAATTGAGCAAAATACTCGAAATACAGTGTTTCTCTGTTTAGTCGCACTGATGATTGCGACGCTTTTGGGGCTGTATACTTCTCGCTGGATTGCTGAGCCGATTTTGCAATTAAGTCAGGCGAGTTCTGCGATCGCACAGGGAGAATTCGATCATGAAAGTCCTCGATCGTTTGTCAAAGAATTAAACGAACTCGGACAATCTTTTGATCAAATGGCGGAAAAGCTAGAACAGTCTTTTATTGAGTTAGAAGATGCAAATAATCAGCTTGAGGAGCGCATCGAGCAGCGAACGGAAGCATTACGATCGACGCTACAGGAATTGCATCAAACGCAAGCTCAGATGATTCAGGGTGAGAAAATGTCTGCGCTGGGTCAGATGGTGGCAGGTATTGCTCATGAGATTAATAATCCAGTGAGCTTTATTCAAGGGAATGTTGGACCTGCAAAGCAATATGCTGAGGATTTATTCTGGCTTCTGGATCTCTATCAACGGAACTATCCTGAACCCTCTGAAGAAATTCGAGACGCGATCGAGACTGTTGATCTCGATTTTCTCAGCGAAGATCTGCCGAAATTGCTCGAATCGATGCGGGTTGGAGCCACGCGAATTTCTGCGATCGTTTTATCACTTCGTAGTTTCTCAAGGCTTGATGAATCAGCGGTTAAAACTGTCAATTTGCATGAAGGCTTAGAAAGTACCTTATTGCTACTACAACATCGATTAAGAGCAAACGTCGATCGACCAGAGATTCAGATTGTGCGGAACTATGGCGATCTGCCGAAAGTGGAATGCTATGCGGGGCAGATGAATCAGGTGTTTATGAATCTGTTGACGAATGCGATCGAGGCTTTAGAACAGAGTAATCACAAGCATGATGTCTCAAACTGGATCACACTGACTACGAAATCACTTCCGAATCATCAAGTACAAGTCATCATCGAAGACAATGGGATTGGAATGTGCGAAGCGATCAAGCACAAGATTTTTAATCCTTTTTACACAACGAAGCCTGTTGGTAAAGGAACTGGACTAGGGCTATCCATTAGCTATCAGATTGTCACCGAAGCGCATCACGGGCAATTAATCTGTGATTCGACTCCAGGGAAAGGCACACGGTTTACGATTCAGATTCCAGAGCGAGTGTTAGCGAATCCAAAGGTAGGTTAGAAATCGTGGAATGAGAGTGACGCGATCGAGGCGCGAGTCATTCGCAATCCTGGAAGATAGCCGAGTGCTAAACCGAAATATGCGATCGCAACGACAAAATATTCTACCCGAATGACGGTTTCTCCCCCTTCTTTAGACAGTTTTCCCTCCAAGACACAGCCTTTAGGATCTGACATTATAAAAGCATGAGTGAAGGGAAAAACCTATGAATCTTCCATTCTATGACTGGTATCGTAATCTAGTTCGCAATCCAAAATATCGTTGGTTGATTATTGTTGGAACTTTAGTCTATCTGTTTAGCCCGATCGATTTGTTGCCGGATATGATCCCGCTGGTGGGTCAGATTGATGACACGATTCTGCTCGGTCTTTTAGTGGCTGAAGTGTCTTCGATGCTGACGGAACGCTTGAAAGCTCAGAAAGGAACAACGACCACGACCGTGGATGGCAAGCCGACAGAAGATGCCGTTGAAGTCGAAGCGACAACGATTAAATAGTTTTTGACTTAATTCAATAAATTTGAGGAGGCGCGAGAGATTGCGCCTCTTTTGCTGCGTTGTTTGCCCGCCTCGGAATGAATCGAAGCGCGAGAATTCATCAAGGTTCACATGATGCTGATTACTTCTTTTTTGCGATCGCTTTCCGCAATCGAGACAACCCGAATAAGCCGAATCCAAACAACGGATTAAACGCGAAAGGAATCGGTGTCGAAGAATATGCAACCTGATTGAGTTGGAAGCTTCCTTGTGCAGAAGTAGTGTTATCTCCAATAAAAATTAAATTAGGAGTCACGTAGGGAGCGCCTGCCAATCCAAAAGCCGCAAATTCTGGGCTATAGTCCCGTAGTCGTCCTGTCAGCAAAGGCGAACTATAGTTACCATTCGCGTAAAGGACATAGCTATTGCCCAAAATGGTTAAATCAAACTGATTCAGGTTCGACTGTGTATCAAATGTAGCTCCCTCTGCTTGAGAGAATCGTGTTCCTGTTGGACTTGTAGCGGGATTTGATCGTGTTACTGGATCAGCTTTCACCGCTCCATCCTCTTGCGCCCAAACCCGATTCGTCCAAAATCCAAGCTCAATTCCTCTTGTATCAGAACTGAGAACAATGATACTTAAGCCTGCTCGATCGTCGATGTTGTCTGTTCCGATGTTGTTTGAAGCAGAACTATTTCGAGATTCATTGAGCAGTTGCAGATCGAATCGAATGTTGTAGCCTGTTGCTCGGTTCAGGGTTGTATTGGTTCGACTGTAACCATCTCGAATACTGAAATCTGCGGTGGTATCGAGAAAGGTTCCACCTCCACTTATACTTTGAGAACCAGCAGGGCTAGGTCTTCCCCAGCCTTGAGCATCGGGAGTTGTTCCTGCTGAACCATCGTAAAGAACGGTCGTAAGCGCGGAAGCACTCGCAGAACCAATCAGTAGGAAAGTGCTTGTGAGCGTTGCAGTGAGTAGCTGTTTCATGATGTAGGGGCATAAAGGTCGATCGTAGTTTTCCCAATCTTTTAGCAAGTCGAAAGCTCACGAGAATTTTCAAATAGAGCTTGATTGAGAATGCTATATAGCTTGTTCAGTTGTTGTTCTGGATCACAGAGTTTAATGGCTCGATCGAGACATCCTTGCGAGAGTCGATCGCGTTCTTGTGCATCGGTAATTAATCGCTCTAAAGCTTGCGCGATCGCAGAATCATCTTCCGCAGGCACAAGACACCCACAACTCGAATCGATAATCTCTGGTGCAGCCCCGATCGCAGTGGTCACAATCGGCAGTCCCGCATACAACGCCTCGATAAATGCAATTCCGAATGGTTCTCCTCCAAGGTTCGGTTGGCAGTGAATATCCGCAGCAGCTAACAATTGCGGCACATCAGAGCGCTGACCGAGAAATTTAATACGATCGCGAATCCCTAATGTTTTGGCTTGCGATTGTAGTTCCGCTAGATATCGCTGTTCGTGAGGACGTTGCGCCCCACCTGCGATCCATACCTCCCAATTTGGAATAGTCCGAAGATGCGCCAATGCAGACAGTAACAATCGATGTCCTTTCCAAGGCTCCAAGCGGCAGGATTGAATAATGACAATGCGCTCATGGGGAGTTTGGAACTGCGATCGAACTTGATGCCGAATGGATGGATCTGAACAAGCCGAATCCAGCACTGGATAGTGAACTAATCGGCTTGGAGCATCGGGATAAAGATTTTTAAGCGTTGATTGTGTGTAGCGACTATTCACCAGCACCAAATCAGGAGTCGTTTGCTTTGCTAATCGTTCTAACCAGCTTCGACCAGATGCAGTGTCATGACCATAGAACACCAGCGGTAGAGATTGAGCTTTGACCACTGCTCCAAAAATTGCTTGCACCCAGCAGGCATGAGCAATCACCAAATCGAATGACCGTTTCTGTAAGAGTGCTTTAAGTTGCGATCGCGCTTTCCACACTGTCCAAGGATTGCGAATCTTGACTGCACCGAGTTGATGCACGATCGCGCCTGCTTGTTGAAGCTCTGAAGACAATCGCCCCTCAAAGCAAAGCGCGAATTCATGTTGCATCTGTGGCAACTGAGTTTTTGCCAGCGTGATCAAATAGGTCTCAATTCCTCCGAACAAATTCCCAGCATACAGATGCAGAATTCTCATTGTGGCTCCTACACTAAAACGGGTTGCACAGCGTCTTGGTAAATCACGCGCTCATAGATGCGTAAACTTTCTTGAGCCATCAACATCTGATCAAACTGTGAGGCTCGTGCTTGAGATGCGATCGCAAATTTTCCTCTCAGATGCGGTTCACGCAACAATCGATTTGCTGCATCTGCAAGCGACCACGGATCATTGATCGGAACTGTAAATCCTTCAATGCCATCGCGACTCACCCAAGTGACCCCACTGTTCGGAATCGCTGCATTAATCACAGGACATCCGCTCGCCATTGCTTCCACTTGCACGAGTCCAAAGGCTTCACTCCGAGCATTTGACGGAAACCATAAAGCAGTCGCGGCTCGATATGCACCAATCAGTTCATCTTGACTGACTTGCCATTTGAATACGACGCGATCGCTCACTCCAACCTCGATCGCATGTTGCCGGAGTGAATCTGCTAATTCTCCTTTACCCACAATGATTAATGTTCCTGGAACCGTTCTTAATGCTGAAATGGCAACATGCAAAGCCTTGTAGTAAACGAGTCGCCCAACACAGAGCCAGATAGGTCCGGGATGCAGCGATCGCAATCGTTTCTCATACGCGATCGCGGCTGGACTCGGTTGTCGATAGAGTGATAGATCAATGCCAAAGGGTAAGACTTCTGCTTGAGCACGATAAGGACGCAAAAAATCTGATCCTGCTAAATAGGTTGGACTTGCAATCAGGATTTTGGCAGCACGACGATAAAGATGATGCAGCAGCGGGCTTACCAGATGCTTGAGTACTCTCTGCTTAACAATATCACTATGATGGGTGACAACTAATGGAATTGCAGAGTTTGATAATGCCCAATGTAGCGCCATTGCGGGATTTGGAGCGTGTAAATGAGCAATGTCGTAATTGAATCCCTTTGCTCCAAAATACTCAGAAAATGCTGCAAACACATCGAATCGCGCCACTGTTCCCATGCGACCCAAACGGATTACACGCACATTGCGATCGAGTTCTTCAACGGTTGCTGTCCGTTTTGCTTCTCTGCCTTCTTCGTCACACGCATTCACACAAATCACATCCACCTTCGCACCTAGAGCCGCTTGCGAGGTTGCTAATGCTCTGACATGAGTTTCAATTCCTCCCGGTTGCGGAGGATAGTACTTCGACAAATGACAGATGTGGACTGGAGCATTGTGATCTCGTCTGGTAGCCTGATCGGGGCTAGATGAGACAAGACGATCTGAGGTTTGAGTGTATGACATGGTAAGAACGCGATTTCACAATGTAGGCACAGACAAGCAGGTTGAAACGAAGATAGACACAGCAAAATCTGCTATAGGAACATTGCAGCGGACAAGTACTTTGATGATTGGATTGTACTGAGGATCAATTTTTTGGGAGCTACGTAGATGTGCGGGTTCTACAGAATGAATGAGAAGAATGTGCGTAATTTTAGAGAGTGATCACAGTAGATCAAGGATGCGATCGATTTGCTAGACATCAGAAAAACTCCGATCGCTAGAATCGGAGTCTTTGCCTCAACTGAATTTCACTTAGTTACCCAGCAACAATCGCAACAATCCAAATGCACCTGTAATCGGACTCACAATCGATCCCAGTAGATCAGATACTTTTGCCGTATTGCTTCGGTTCACGACAATCACATCGTTCTGGTGAATGGCAGGATTCGAGCTTTCATCTAATCCGCGTGTCACATCAAACTTAAATTCTCGTCGATCGACTCGACCATCCGGCAACAATCGCACCAGTTCAATCTTCGCTTTGTTCCCGCGTCCCGGTGTAACACCACCCGCCGCGAGAACCGCCTGCATCAAAGTTGAATTCGGACGCACTCCCACACCCCCCGGACGCACCACTTCACCGACCACATTCACTTGAATCTGCTCTGGAGATAGATTGCTGAGTGCAATTTGGCTGGCTTGAGTCGGATCAAGCGCGATCGCAGTCGGGACAAAAATTGTGTCTCCATCTTGCAGCGGAATATCTTGCGCCAGTTCTCCCGCTTGCAAATACTTCCACAAATCAACTTTGAGCTTTTCTGTCGTTCCATTGGCTTGCGGACGACGCACTTCAATTTCACGAATGTTTGCTAACTGAGCAATCCCACCTGCTGTCTGAATCGCTTTAGAAACGGTGGGCCATTGACTCCCGCTTTCTGCTGTACTCCGCTGACTGAGACTTGCCTGCGTCACTTCACTCCCGATCGTATTCACTATGTAAGATCCAGGACGATTCACCGCTCCGATAATTCCAATCTTTAATGGACGCGGTGCAATCAAACTGACTGTAATCACCGGGTTCTTCACATACTTCTGATATCGTTCTCTCAGTCGCTCTGAAGCCTGCGCGAGCGTCAATCCTTGCACCGAAACACCGCCGACCCAAGGCAAATTCAGCGCTCCATCTAACAACACGGTGTATCGCGGTTCTAGCGTTAACTCTGGAACATCAAAAATATCTAATCGAACTAAATCTCCTGCACCCAGCTTGTAACTACTATCCACAGATGAAGTTCCGACTTCTGGTGACTGCGGCTGCAATAAGGGCAGAGTGCTCGAAGGTAGCATTGGAGTCTGTGCCAACGCTGAAGCGGGATAGACAGTTGAGGCAGTCAGGGCAAAACAGAGCCGAACTGCCAGATGATTGAAAGCTTGATTCATACAAAAGGGGACTGAAGTCGATGTGCAGGCTGATTTACGGTAGGCGATTCAATCAGATTCATACTCTGTGAAATCCCTAGATTCTCAGTATTTGCCGAGATTCCAGGTTCAGTACTCTTACGGACTCTCGAATAGAAAGGGCATGAAATACTGAGCGCAACCGCATGAAGTTGTCATGTGTCAGCAAATGTGCGCGAGTGGCATCACGGATTACCCTTTCTAAGTTGCATGAGTAACAATCCCTTATCAAAGTTATATCAATCTGAGCTAAGTCAAGAGACGGGGAACTCCCTGCAATTTCTTAGTTTCAAAGGTGCAGAACAGCGATCTGAGCTTGACCTAAAGAAAGTGTGGGACGTGGTGCGACGACGGAAAATTTTTGTCGGAACAGTCGCCCTGATTTTGTTCACTGCAACAATGGCTTGGTCAACGACTCGTAAACCTGTTTATCTGAGTACGTTTCGGTTGCTGATTGAACCGACTAAACAGAATGCAGGACAGCAAATCGGACTGCCGTTGCCCGAACAAGCGACTGGCACGAACTATACAACCTTGACTCAAGTGCTAAAGAGCGCTCAGATTCTAGAGCCTGCGTTCAGAGCACTGCAAAAAGAACATCCGTCTCTGACCTTTGATCAGTTTTTAACAAATCTTTCAGTGACCCGGCTCAAGGAGACTGAAATTATTGAGGTGAACTATCTCGATAATGATGCGAATCAGGGCTTATCGGTGTCAGAAAAGCTATCTGAAACTTATCTGAACTATGGTGAGCAACTGAGAAGTCGGAACTTACAGCAAGGAATTAAGTTCGTTGAAAAGCAGTTGCCGAATTTGTATAGCCGAGTCAATCAGATCCAAAGCAGGCTCGAATCGTTTCGAGAGCAAAATCGGATTGTGAATCCCGAAGATCGGGCTGAGTACTTGATCAAGATGAGCGGAGAAGTCGAGTCAGAGCAAAAGGCAACTCAGGCAAGATTAGCAGAATCGAGAGCACTCTTCGCCACGCTGAGACGGCAAGTCGGCAGCAGTCCTGAAGTAGCGATCGCATCTTCTGCCTTGAGTGAATCAAAACCCTTTCAAGCTCTGCGCGAACAGCTTCAACAATTAGAAACTCAAATTTCAATCAATACCGAGCGTCTAACCCCCGATGCGCCCCCGGTTCAAGCTTTAATCAAGCGTCGAGATGGATTACTCGCTCAAATGCAGCGAGAAGCAAAACGTACCTTAAGTGCAACTGGAATTGGTCAAGCTCAGGGCAATTTGAGCGGGACATTAATTGAACTGAATCGCCAGCTTGTCACCGTTAGCAATGAAATCAAAGCGTTAGAAGCGAAGAATCAATCTCTGCTTGGAACAGCACAGGAACTTCAATCGAGTTTGACCACGATTCCAGCATTGGTGCGTCAGAACGTGGACTTACAGCGGGAATTAAAAGTTGCGAATGATAGTCTCGATCGCTTTCTTGCCAGTCGCGAAAGTCTGCAAATCGAAGCGGCTCAAAATACTCAACCTTGGCAAATTATCGCCGCGCCTGCTCAACGTCCTGCACCTGTTTTCCCGTCGATTCCTCAAAGTGCAGCGTTAGGATTGCTCGGTAGCTTGTTCCTCGGTGTTCTCGCTGGATTACTCGTTGATAAGCTCGATGATGTGCTCTATTCAGCCGAAGACTTGAAGCAAGACAGCAAGTTCCCGCTGTTGAGTGTGATTCCGTTCTACAAGAATTTGAGCGAATTCAGCTTACCTGCGATGACCTCGTTGCGGAACTTACCTGCTGCTTCCGAAGGTTCGACGCAATCGGCTCAAACATTCTCGATCGACTTAAGCGAAGATGCTGCGATTTTCCGAGAAGCGTTCCGTACCTTGAATCTCAGCATCTCGATGGCGAATTTGCAGAATCCCCTTCAATCGATCGTGGTGGCTTCTGCACTCGCAAGCGATGGAAAATCGACGGTTGCTCTAAACATGGGATTAGCTGCCGCGACGATGGGACAGCGCGTTTTGATTGTTGATGCTGACTTATACCGTTCTAAGCTGCATACCTATGCCAGAATTACCAACGAGCAAGGATTAAGCCAGTATCTGACCTCTGATATTTCCGTTCATCACCTGATTCAACAATCGCCGATGGAGCAAAATCTATTTGTTCTAACGGCTGGAAAACCTCAAATGGATGCAAGCCGTCTGTTATCTTCTAGCAAGATGAAGAAGATGATGGAAGAACTGAAAGAACATTACGACTTAGTGATCTACGATGCGCCTCCGGTTCTCGGATTTTCTGATAGTTTGATTTTGTCGGGTCAGACTGATGGAAGTGTGCTCGTCGTCGGTCTGGGAAACACCGGACGAACTGCATTGCTCGAATCATTGCGAGGTCTGCAAATGTCGGGTAGTCCAGTTTTAGGAGTTGTGGCAAATTGTCTCAAGCCTGGAACGCATCTCGCACACAAATATCATGAGTATGTGCGACGAAACTATAACTCTGATGTTGTGGAAACCGTTTAAGAGCGATCGCAATTATGAACACGTTAACTCGCGCGGAACAAAGTCTTGGAATCAGCAATGTCGCGATTTATAAAATGGTGCGACAGGTGCTGAAACAGCATGGTCTCTATTCTGATGTATTGCTAGATGTCGGTTGTGGAACGGGAAATCTAAAGCCATTTGTTTCGCAATTATGCGATCGCTATATCGGTATTGATGCAGTTCAATATTCAGACTTTCCCGCAAACACCGAATTCGTCCTACAAAATCTCGATCAATCTCTGACCAGTCTGGCTGATAACATGGCTGATGTCGTGATTTCAGTTGAAACGATCGAGCATTTAGAGAATCCGCGTGCGTTCTACCGCGAGTTGGTACGTCTCGTAAAGCCGAACGGTTATGTCATCGTCACCACTCCGAATCAGCTTAGTTTACTGAGTAAGATAACGCTACTGTTAAAGAATCAATTCAATGCGTTTCAAGAAGCGCCAGGGTTGTATCCGTCTCACATTACTGCACTGTTAGAAATTGATTTGCGGCGAATTGCACGAGAAGCAGGACTATCAGAAATCCAGATAGTCTATAGCGACCGTGGACGCATTCCGTTCACGACTTGGAACTATCCAACGTTCTTCAAAGGCAAAGAGTTTAGTGATAATTTGCTGTGCATCGGAAGAAAATTCTCTTAAACTACGAGCACTCACATGAAACTATTAGGACTTTTCAAGCCTGAGTACTGCTATCAACCTCACAAACTACTCCAGAGGTTGCAACATCGTCACCTCTTAACAGATGAGTGGATTGATGTCATGCTTCCCTGGAAGATGCCAATTCGAGTCCGCGCTCAAGAGGAACACGGACGCATCTTAACCACGTTGGGTGTGATTGATCTACCCGTGACTGAAACACTCTGGCGGTTAACTGATTCTGGTGAATGTGCTGTCGATGTGGGTGCGAATCTGGGCTATATGACGGCTCTGCTTGCGGCGCGTGTTGCTTCATCTGGAAAAGTCTATGCGTTTGAAGCTCATCCAGGAGTTTATTCAGAGCTTGAATACAACATCAAACAATGGCAGAACCCTCAAATTAAAGGATATGCGATCGCAGTTTCTAACCATTCGGACGAAGTGACACTTGCGATCGATTCTGCTTTTACTATCAATCGAGGGTTAGCGACTGTTGTTTCAGATGTAGCTACTCTTGATAGATCGTCTCGGTTGTTGGTCAAAGCAACGACTTTAGATACTCATTTTTCTGATACTGAGCAGATTCATGTGTTGAAAGTCGATGTCGAAGGGCATGAACTTCAAGTATTTCAAGGTGCGAAAACGCTCTTACAAGAGAAACGGATTCGAGATTGTGTGTTTGAAGAACATCGAGCGTATCCAACACCTGTCACTGATTTGCTCGAAGCGCATGACTATCAGATTTGGCGTATCGATCGACAATTTTGGAAGCCTGCTTTAGTTGATCCCGCTTCAGTTTCCCGAATCAATTGGCTCCCAACCAGCTTTTTAGCAACTTGTGATCCGGAACGCGCTCGACAACGGTTGCAAGGTAACGGATGGCAGTGTCTCACAACCGAACGGAGGCAGCCTTAAATGCGATCGCTCCAAGCACCTGAATCTTCTTGGCGACTTCGCTTGCCTCAATTCTCATGGCTTCATGGCTTTGTTTTTGTGCAATTTTTCCTGCAAATTTTATTGCTGTTTCCTGAGATTTCAGAGTCCAGAATTGTGATGAGAGCAGGTGCATTTGCATTGAGCTTGGGATTATTGTGGAGAGTTCCCAAAACAGGAATGCAACATCCGGCAAAACCTTGGGCGATCGCAGTTCTTGGGATCATGGCGTTGCAGTTGTTCTGGCATCCTTACATCAATAGTGTTCCAGCAGGAGTTGCACAATGTTTGATGTATTTGGCAATTCTTGCGCCACTATTTTGGGTGAGTCGCTTGAATCTCACAGAGAGTAGCTTTCGCGGCTTAATTTACCTGATGTGGGGATTTCATGCGCTGAGTTCGATCGTGGGTGTACTTCAGATTTATCAGCCCGAACTCGTACAGTTTGCGGTCTCTTCTAACATTACTGAAGGAATCTTCGAGGGAGACCATCTGAAAATTGTGTTAGCGAATGGACAGACCATCTTTCGTCCATCTGGCTTAAGTGATGTTCCTGGTGGAGCAGCAAACTCTGGATTTTATGCGTTGTTGTTAGGAACCGGGATTGCACTGCAAGATCGTCGTTTGCTCCTGCGATTACTTGGTATTGTGAGCATTCCACTCGGTTTGTTTTGTATCTATCTTTCACAAGTGCGATCAACCTTAATTATGTCGCTTCTGTGCTTGGTGGTGATTGCACTCGTCTTGCTCCAACTGAAACGATTTTGGCAAGTGTCAGTGATGGCTGCAATTACGACCTTGATCGCGATCGCAACAACGCAATGGGCGCTCAAAGTGGGTGGAGAAACGACGAGCGATCGCTTTCTCTCGTTGCTTTCAGACTCTCCAGATGCCGTTGTTTATCAGAATCGAGGTCATTTTCTCGAAACAACGCTCACCGAATTACTTCCCCAATTCCCGTTTGGTGCAGGTTTGGGTCGATGGGGCATGATGAACGACTATTTTGGCAGTAACTATAATCCGATGAATGCGCCGATTTGGGTTGAGATTCAATGGACAGGTTGGCTGCTCGATGGTGGCGTTCCTCTGATAATTGCTTATTCTGGAGCGATTATTGCTGCCTGTATTGGAGTTTGGAAAGTGGTGAGCGATCGCAATTCTTCGCTGCAATTGTGGGGAGCCATTATCTTTGCTTACAACATTGGCGCGATCGCAATCACCTTCAACTATGCTTTGTTCATCAGCCAAACTGGGATGGAGTTCTGGTTGATTAATACTGCGCTCTTTGTGGCGGCACAGCGTTCTCGTCATTGCTTGATTGTTCGGGTTTAGGTGACAGCATGAAGCCGTTTCTCTTGGTCGCAGGCGATGTCGTGAAAACGGGCGGAATGGATCGCGCGAATTATGCGCTGGCAGAGTTTCTAGTGCGTCAAGGAGCGGAAGTTCATCTTGTGTCGCATCGAGTCGATCCGGAGTTGCGATCGCATGTTGTCTGGCATCCAGTCCGCAGAGTGGCAAAATCGAACTTTCTCAGCGAATTTCTCTTGGATCGTGCGGGACAATCTTGGGCGCGACCGATCACACAACGTGGCGGGCGAGTCATTGTGAATGGCGGGAACTGTGACTGGGGCGACGTGAACTGGGTGCATTATGTCCATGCTGCTTATCGGTCAGAGTCTCAGGTCAATTTGCAACAACAACTGAAACTAGCGGTGACACATCCTTACTACTGTTACACTGAAAAACGCAGTTTGCAGCAAGCACAGATTGTGATCGCTAATTCAGAGCAAACACGATCGAGGTTAATCGAACATCAACTCGCTGATGCCTCGAAGATTCGTACTGTCTACTGCGGAATTGATCCAGATCAGTTCTATCCTGCAACTACTACAGAAGTTCGATCGCTGCGTCAACGGTTGGGGTTTCCACTTGATCGTTCGATCGTGGTATTCGTTGGAGGATTAAGCGATCGACGAAAAGGATTCGATCGAGTGTTCGAGGCATGGCAGCAACTCTGTCAAGACCCGACTTGGACGGCTCAATTGATCGTGGTCGGACAAGGTGCAGAGGTTCCGATTTGGAAACAGAAGCTGATTGAGGCAGGCATCATCGATCGCGTTCAATTCCTTGGGTTTCGCTCTGATGTTCCGGACATTCTGCGGGCTGCGGATTGTTTAGTTGCACCAACGCGATACGAAGCTTACGGTCTGGGAGTGCATGAGGCGTTGTGCTGTGGAATTCCCGCGATCGTGACCGCGACCGCTGGTGTAGCAGAACGATACCCACGATCGCTCAGCAGTTTATTGTTATCGGATGGATCTGATCTGAGAAATGTCCTGTATCATTGGCGCAGTCAGCAGCAATTCTATCAACAGCTTGTGCAAACTCAAGTCGCACCTGTATTGCGGAATGGAACCTGGGAGCGCATGGCACAAGAGATATTGAGCGCGATCGTGCCTGATGCAAAGCCTGTACTCATCTAAATTCGTTACTTTGTATGACTCTAAAGCATTACGATAACTGTCCAGCTTGCCATAGTCATTCGATCTCAATGGTCGAATTGATCGAAACGAGTCGCATTGCTGAAGCTTGGTCAACTGTTTCTGCTACGGCGACAGATGCCCTAAAACATGAAATTAACACCGCAAGCATTCCAGAACAGACCCAGATTTTTCGGTGCGATCGCTGTCAGCTTGAGTTCGCAAATCCGATGTATTCCGCTTTATCCGATTGGTATGGCGAAGTGGAACAATACGGAAATCGCTGGGAGTTTCAGCAATGTCTAGCAGATATGGGTGCTGGCTCAAATCTACTTGAAATTGGCTGTGGAGAAGGCTATTTTCTAGAACTTGCAGCTCAAGCGGGACATCGAGCGTTCGGGTTAGATTTCAATTCAGGTGCAGTCAAGATTGCTCAAGCAAAAGGACTGAATGCACAGTGTTGGGACTTGAAAGCGCTGAAAGAACACGATCATCAGCAGAAGTTCGATCGCGTTGCTTTCTTTCATGTCCTCGAACATATCGACGACCTCGATCGCTTTTTTGCTGATCTTGCAATGGTGACGACCGAGACGGCAACGCTGCATTTTTCTTGTCCGCATCCTCAACGCTTTACGAATCTGATTGAGCCGCACCAATTGGGCAAGCGCGACTATTGGGATTATCCGCCGCATCATCAAACGCGCTGGGTTCCGAATGCGATCGAACAGCTTCTGAGTCGATGCGGTTGGAAGCTGATTAAAACGATCGATGAGCTGTTCCATTGGGTGGGCGTTTCGGGGTATTTAGCAGCCGCGAAACATCAGCGTAATGGTCGATCGCTGGCAGAATTATCACCGCTTCGCCGCAAAGCTGAAATTCTAGCTCAGATGGTTCAGACTCTGTTGCCTTCACAGCGCTACTCAGGCATCAGCTTGTACAGTATGGCAGTTCGCGCCTAAGCATCGAGGAAACAACTATGAGAAAAACTGTTGCTTGTTCTGCTCCTTATGATTCTGGTGGTCTGGGACAGCATTTTTCATTCATTGTGGAAGAAGCGCGATCGCGAAATAATCTCGTCGAATACTACACACCTCGTGCTAAATCGGGTGATGCCTGTGGTCGAACCGTTCAGATTTCGCAGCGAAAACAACTCTTAATGCAGTATTCTCCGATGCGGTTTAGTCCCGGTTGGCTGAACTACTTTAGCAATGATTGGTTTGATCGAGCCGTTGCTGCGGTGCTTTCTCCTGGAGATGAATTCGAGACAGGCTGTGCGGGACAAGCCTTTCACTCTTTCAATCGTGCTCGTGAGTTAGGGTACAGTGTGCTTTCGCTCCAAGCTGATAATAGTCATGTTAACAATGTGGCAACGCAGCACCTCAAAGCGATCCGTGAGTTTGGGATTGAGTCAAGTTGGCTAAATGAAGCTCAGCGGCATAAAATACTGCAAGCCTACGAAGCCGCAGATATCATTCATGTCGCATCAGACTATACTTACCATTCCTTTCTTCGGGCAGGAATTCCAGAATCGAAGTTGAGGAAGCGATCGTTTACCGTTCATCCCCGCTTTGTTCCACCTGTGAAGCGACAAGAGGATGGTGTGTTCCGCGTGGTTTACTCTGGATCGCTCACCGTTGTTAAAGGGATTCCAGTACTGCTTGAAGCATTTTCTCGCCTGCCGGGTCGCCATTGTGAACTGATCTTAGTCGGAGGTTCAGCGACTCGTGGAATGCGAAAATATCTAGAAGCCTGGAAGCAACGAGATTCGCGGATTCGGATTGCACCCGGTGATCCCCTGCCTCATTTGCACCGCGCTAGTGTGTATGTACATCCGTCTTATGAAGATGGATTTGCTTACGCACCGATGGAGGCTTTAGCCTGTGGTGTTCCAGCGATCGTCACTGAGGACACAGGCATGAAAGAGCATATTCGTCCTGGTGCGAATGGTTACGTTGTTCCAACTGGAGATTGGGAAGCACTGTTAGACCAGTTAAACAGTTTGCAAAAGACATCGCTTGTATCTCGCCTCTAATAACCCCATGCAACTTACGATTACTCGCACTCCCAACTCGATCGAAAAAGCCATCGTGCATACGATTAGCTATCTTTTCCGCCACTGGATCAAAAGGGGAAGAAACTTATTGTTTTGGATGGTTCCTCGGAATGTTGTGTTTGATCATGAGTTCACTGTAATCGATCAAGGCAAACCGTATTCAGGCAATCTGAAGTTTGGGGTTGACTATCAAGTTTTCTTTTCTCAAGTTTATGAGCCTCAGAATGGTCGAATTCTAACCACGATCGCCGCTCATCTCGCTCAACATCGCGATGCAGTTCATTTTATTGATGTTGGTGCAAATGTTGGTTTTACCTCTCATTTAATGCTAGGGCAAGTCGATTCGATTCATAGTTTTGAGCCGCATCCACAAATTTTTCAGTCTCTTCTAGCCAAGTGGCAAGTTCATGCTGATCCGACTTGGGAGATTCATCAATTTGGATTGGGAGCGCAAGAAGCTGAGCTGAATTATTATGAGCCTGCTTCTCTTAACACAGGAACAGGATCTTTTGTTGCGGGATTGACTTGTAATGGCGACACTCCGATTTGTTTGCCGATTCGACAGGGCGATCGAGTTTTTGCGGATCTTGAACGATCTAACATTAGTTTGATCAAAATCGATGTTGAAGGGTTTGAACCGTTTGTGCTTCAGGGACTCTCTGAAACACTGAAGCGAGATCGACCTGTGATTTTGATGGAAACATCGACGATGACTTGGCAAATCCTCACCGATCGCGATCTGTCTTTACAAGCACTCGTTTACCCGGATGCAGTCGCTGTCGAGATTCAACCCCGCAAGCGCGGAAGATTTCAGCTAACCGTCAAAGACTTCACCAATCTCGATCGTAAACATCAAGATCTGTTAATTTTGCCGATCGAGCTTGCCGAGTCGCTACTTCGACAACTGGAGCAAGTGCAATGATCATCGGACATTACATTCCGCACCTGAGAGGACAGGGAGGCGCAGAGCTATATTTACATCGGATTGCTGCGGCTCAAAAATGTTTGGGTCACACGGTTTACTATTTTTCTAAATACGATGACCTTGCAAGCTTGGATGATATCTCGATTACCTCTGTCACAACCGATGCTGAACTGTATGAAGCAGCAATGCAGTTAAAGGTCGATTTGCTTCATCTGCATAGCGAAGTGAGCTTACTGCCGCCCGCGAATTTGACAGTTTTGCGAACAGTGCAAGGACATCAACCTTACTGTCCGAGCGGAAGTAAATTTTTGGCGAGATCTGCCTGTCCTTGCGATCGCGCTTATAGTGTTTCAGGTTGTCTTTGGGGGCATTTCGTCGATCGCTGTGGCAGTATTCGCCCTCAGAAGCTGTTACGCGGGTTTGAATTGACGCGCACTGAGCAGAAAATCTTGTCCAAAGTCCCATCGCTTGCCAATAGTTCGTTTGTCAGAGAGCAGATGATTGCTTCTGGTTATTCAGAACAACTCGTTCAAACCCTTTATCTTGCTGTTCCTGATGTCGTCGATACCACTGCACCGCCCTGTGACGACGTTCCGAAATTTTTATTTTTAGGGCGATTGACGGCGGCGAAAGGAGTAGACTGGCTGATCAAAGCGGTGAGTCGCGTTTCTGTTCCCGTTCACCTGGATATTGCTGGTGATGGAAATCAAGCAAAACAACTCCAATCATTGGTGCAAAAGCTTGGAGTCGAGGATCGGGTTACGTTTCATGGCTGGTTGAATACTGAAACGGTTTATCAGTTGATGCGATCTTCTAGAGCGCTCGTTTTCCCGTCGCTTTGGCATGAACCTGCTGGAATGGTCGCTTATGAAGCGTCAATCAATGCACGAGCCGCGATCGCATCGCGAGTCGGTGGAATTCCTGAAGGGATCATCGATGGCGTGAATGGGTTGCTTGTAGAGCCGAATGATATTGCGGGACTGGCACGTCAAATCGAGCGACTTGCAAGCGATTGGGCGTTAGCAAAACAGTATGGAGAAGCGGGGCGTAATTTCGCGATCGAAACCTTTGGCATTGATGCTCACATGAAGCGATTGATGCAAATTTATCAGCAACACCTTGCTGGAAACGCGCTTCAAGCTTCAATCTCTTCTTAATTGGTTATGACTCGCACAAAACGCTCGATCGCTAATTTTTCATCGCTGTTGTTGTTTCAGGGAACCACGATCGCGGTCGGATTGTTCAGTACACCACTCTTGCTGCAATGGTTAGGTGATGAGCGCTTTGGAGCATTTCGAGCAGCATCGGATTTAGCAGGGTACTTATGGCTGTTTGATATGGGGGTTGGTGGAGCACTTTGTGCCCTGCTGGTACAAGCAATTCAGCGATCTGATCCGAGCGAAATTGGGACAGTCTTGGGAATTGGTATTCGAGCTTACCTGAAAATTTTAGTTTGGATGGTTTTAGCTGGGGGTGCACTGGGAGTATTAGTTTCGCAATTGGTTTCAGTCGAAGGTACGATCGCAATAGAATTGCAATTAGGATTTTGGCTTAATCTCTCGTCTCTGCTGCTGATTCCGCTTGCTGTGTTTCAGATTTTCATTGATGCAGAGCAGCGAGGATACTTTAAGAATATTGCGCTATTGATCCAGAGCTTGATCATGACTGGATTAATGCTTGGATTTGCCCGCCTTAATTTGGGCATTCCAGGGCAATTTTTAGCGATCGTGATGGGCAATTTCTGTTTTAGCTTACTGCTGACCTGGAGAAGTCTTCAGCGATATCCGAATCTGATTACACTGATTCTACATCCTGCAAAAGAACATGCTGCATCGATCCAGTCGCGTCTCTGGCAGCTTAATGTTCCTGGGTTGATTCTGCATCTCGCAACTCGGATCGGACTGCTCAGTGATACTCTCTTTGTGTCTTTCTTTCTCGGTCCTGCTGCTGTGGTTCCTTTCACGATGACTCAGCGATTAGCAATGATGGCGCAAACTCAGCTTGATGGCATTGCTGTCTCGACTTGGGCTGCACTCGCTGATCTGAAAGCGCAAGGCGACGATCGAACCTTTAATGCACGATTAGTCGATTTGACGCGAGTATTGATGGTGATGGGATTGTCGATCGTGATTCCAATCCTGGCATACAACGCTCATTTCATCACGTTATGGGTGGGAGCAGAACGATTTGGCGGCTGGATTGTGACTGTTGTGGTGGCGTGTAATGTCATGCTGCGGAGCGTGATCCATCTGTGGAAATGGTGCTTTTTAGGAACTGGATTAACGGAGGCTTTGGTGAAGCTCTCGATCGCTGATTTGAGCGTGAATCTTGGAGTGAGCTTGATTGCCACTCATCATTTCGGCATTGTGGGTCCACTGATTGGAACTTTAGCGAGTTGTCTTGGGCTTTATTCTTGGTGGATGCCGCGTCTACTGAAGCAATCATTTGGAACTCAACCGATGCAATTGTATGCTGCGATTGTCCGTCCATTGCTTGTCGGAATTCCGTATTGTGCGATCGTCGTTTGGATTAGTCTTCATCATGTACCGATGGGCTGGATGGGTCTAGCCATCGAGATGCTGATTGCAGCCGTGTTGCATCTCGTTGTTTCCTGGTATCTAGTCTTTAGTGCTGACGATCGAGCATTATGGCAGCAGCGTTTAATCGGACTCTTACCCAAGCGTAAAATCAAGCAATTGATTCGATAGGGTTGATTGCAAGCCTTGAGCAACTAACTGAGCGTGGCGATCAAGCGCGTGTGATTGATACCAATTGTATGCCGCAGTTGCGATCGCTTCTGGTGAGTTCATCATCGAATCTTGCAGCAATACATACTGCTGGTTCAACCCCAATCCATCTTGATCGTGAACCTGCTGAGAGACGACGATCGGAAGAACGCCGTGTGCACAGTACGCTGCAAAGATGCCGGATTTGGCGAGATAGTCGGTCGGATAGCTCACAACTCCAGCGATCGCATTTTGCAATACCTCACTAATTTGCTCGGCAGATTGTACGCCCAATTGTTGAATCGGGATTGAGCCAAGCTGATCGAGTTCGATGGCTAGGGTTGCTCCAATATCAATGATCGTCTCAATTTGCAGTTTGTGACAGACTTGCTCAAGTTGAGAATACTGCTGATAGATTTGTCGGCGCGAAGTTGAACTACCGAAAATGACTAAATGGCGCGATCGAGCATTCAACGGTTTTGGCTTCGAGCACTCTCCAACATTTGAAAAGACAGGCATCACGATCGCGCTTTTCTGACTGAAGCGGTGAATCTTTTCAGCATACAGTTGCCGATTCGTGAAGATACGATCGCTCAACCGCATCAGCTTGATGGCTAGATGTTTCTGAACATACCGTGTAACGATCGCACTGCTCAAAAGCGGACGAGTTGCATACAGTTCGTGAAACATCGTGACGAGTGTTCCGCCTTGTTGACACCAACATTTCAGCGCATTGACGAGCCACATCGGACAGCCACGATTTGCATATCCATGTCCAGCGTATTGTAGTAGCACAGTGGCGGGTGGAGAGGGAAGCAATTTTAGTAAGGCATTTTGCGATCGCGCTTCAACGACTGTGACTTTGAAAAAATCCCCTTCCGTTTCGCCTTGCCAGCCGGGAGTGCCAACAATAAAGTGTGTTCTCCAACCAAACGCATGGTAAAACTGTCGGGCTAAGTTCAGTCCGTAATCTCCGATGCCATCGATCGCAGGTGGAAGCTTTGGCACAATCATGATCACTGTGTTCGAGTCTTGCATCAGTCAAACCGTTTGGGTCGTTTTGATGTTGTACTCTAATGTTCGGATAAAAAGTCCGTAATTTTTCTCGATTTCGGAATTGGCTTGCATTAGATTCCGTGATTCCACGCTGGGTAGAATTGCAGGAGCGTTAGATAGTTCTACTGACTGAGACCGTAATTCTCGTGATCTTTCACCCGGACGGATCTTGCCTGTATGAAGTTTTCTCGCAAGCTTTTGACTATTGGACATTCGTACATTGTGCCGCTCAATCGTCGGCTTGCGAATGAAATGTCTCGCAGTTCAAACTGGGAAGTTACGGTCGTTTCACCTTTAGCACTGAAAGGTGATTTGCGTCCGTTGAAGCTTGAGAAAGATAAACACGATCGCGCCACGATCGAAGGGGTTCCGGTGCGGTTCGATCGCAGTCCTCATGTCATGGTGTACGGCGATCGATTGCGTGACCTTTTGCAGCAAGGTTGGGACTTAGTGCATTGTTGGGAAGAACCTTATGTGTTATCAGGTGGACAAATTGCTTGGCACACTCCTGCACACATTCCGCTGGTTTACTTTACGGCTCAGAACAATTCTAAGCGCTATCTGCCTCCGTTCAATTGGATTGAGACTCGAACAATGCAGCGATCGGCAGGTTGGATTGCAGCGGGTCAACAGGTCGCGAATGCGCTCAAACATCGTCCAGGATACGATCGACCGATGCGAATTATTCCACACGGCGTAGATACGGATTGTTTCTTTCCTGATCCTGAAGCTCGAAAAACGATTCATCACCGCTTGGAATGGGATCAGAGCAATGCTCCGGTTATTGGCTTTTTGGGGCGATTTGTACCAGAGAAAGGGCTATCGATGTTGATGCGAGTGCTTGATCAAATTGATCAGCCTTGGCGGGCACTGTTTGTGGGAACAGGAACAATGGAAGCTGAACTACGATCGTGGGCAGAACAATACGGCGATCGAGTTCGTATCTGCACTACGGTCACACATGATCAGGTTCCGCAGTATCTCAATGCAATGGATCTGCTCTGTGCACCGAGTCAAACGATGCAAAACTGGCGTGAACAGTTTGGACGAATGTTAATCGAAGCGTTTGCTTGTGGAGTTCCCGTGATTGGGAGCGATAGCGGTGAGATTCCGTATGTTATTAAAGATGCGGGAATTGTTGTTGCAGAGCGAGATGAACAAGCTTGGATTCGAGCAGTTTCGCTGTTACTTGATGATGCAGAACAACGGCGTGAATTTGCTCAGCAAGGACTTGATCGATCGCAGGCAACTTATCGATGGTCGGTGATTGCAAAACAGCATTTAGAGTTTTTCGATTCGATCCTAGATCAGTCACATCAACGATCGGGAGCGGTTCAGCAATGCCTTTAACCTTTTATCTTGCGGAGAATGCCACATGATTAGTTTGAAACTAGACTTCGAGAAACCTAATATTGGATTTTGGGCAAAGCGAATTATTGCAGAAAGCAGATTGTATTTGACTAATCATGTGATCAATCGTGTGCCCTCTCACCAATTTCGATTGTTTTGTTATCGACATTTGCTTAACTTTGAGATTGGTCAGAACAGTTTTATCTTTATGGATACGTGGTTCGATGCAGGGAACCGCTTTGTGATGGCTGATCACTCGGTGATTAACCAAAAATGCCGATTGGATACGCGCGGCGGCATTACGATCGGCAAAAATGTCTCAATTTCAGCCGAAGTTTGTATTCTCACAGCAGATCACGATTTGCAATGTGAGAACTTTACGGGTCGAAACCGTCCGGTTGTCATCGAAGATTATGTGTTTGTTGGTACAAGAGCAATGATTCTACCGGGTGTGACGCTGAAAAAAGGATGTGCGGTTGCAGCGGGTGCTGTTGTAACGCGGGATGTGGAACCTTTCACGATTGTTGCAGGCTCTCCAGCCAAACCGATTGGCAGTCGTTCTTCGACCTTAAATTATACGATTCACTACGATCGATTATTTGCTTGATTATCGCTTGCTTTCACTTTAACTAAATTTATGAAATTAGCATAGAACTGATGCGGACAGCTTTGATTTGCGACTATCTAGAAGAACAATGGCACAGTATGGATTTGTGTGCTGAAATGCTGTTTGCTCATTGGCGGACTGATAGTCGATTTCAACTCGATCAAGTCCGCCCACCGTTTCAGCCTCGGTTGACTTGGTTTCCCAAGCTTGGAAAAGTTGCGTTTAATAGCGATCGTTTACTCAATCGATTCTGGGACTATCCGAACTATGTGAAGCAAATTGCCTATCAGTTCGATGCGTTCCACGTTTGCGATCATACTTACGCTCAATTAGTACATGAATTACCTGCGAATCGAACAGGTGTATATTGTCATGATATTGATGCGTTCCGATCGCTAATCGAACCCGAACAGGAACCGCGCCCACGTTGGTATCGAGCAATGTCGCAGCGGATTCTCGATGGATTGCAAAAAGCGGCGATCGTCTTTTATTCGACTGAGACCGTTCGACAACAGATAGAGCACTATCAATTAGTGGATTGCGATCGCTTAATTCACGCACCTTATGGAATTTCGCCAGAATTCTCGATCGAGAGTAACGAAGTACTACCAGAGGCGATTCAATCTCCATTTATTCTACACGTCGGAAGCTGCATCCCCCGCAAACGGATCGATGTGTTGCTCGATGTATTTGCAGAATTAAGCCAGGCTCATCCCGAATTGCAGCTTGTAAAAGTCAGCGGCGAGTGGACAGATGAGCAGAATCAGCAACTCGATCGATTAAACATTCGCGCCAAAGTGATTCATCTTTGGAATCTTCCGACTTCTATGATCGCGGCTTTGTATCGTCGGGCGGAAGTTGTTTTATTGACCAGTGAAGCAGAAGGATTCGGATTGCCGTTGATTGAATCTTTAGCGTGTGGTGCGATCGCAGTTGTAAGCGATTTACCTGTGTTTCGAGAAGTGGCGAAAGATGCAGCGATCTATTGTCCGGTTGGGAATATCTCAGCTTGGGTAAAGGCGATCGTAACAGTGCTAAATAATCCGAATCAAGCTCCAGCACAATCGCGACGGTTGGAAATTGCGAGTCAGTATTCTTGGCAGAAACATGCTGAAATCATTCGGCAGGCTTATCTTCGACTGGGGTAAACCATGAGGCTTTTGTTTTTCAATGCAGTTGGTGCGATCGGAGGAGCGGAACGGGTACTGCTCACAATGATCGAGAGTTTACGAAAGCTCGATCGACAAATGGAAATCTTTCTAATTGTTGGCACACATGGAGCTTTGATCGAAGCGGCTGAAGCTTTGGGTGCAACTGTTGTGTGCTTACCTTTACCACAGTCGATTAGTCGGTTTGGTGATAGTGGAGCGCGATCGCATTTTTTGAAGTTCAAGTTACTACTAAAAGCTGGATTAGCATTACCAAAATTTCTCAGCTATCGAAAACAGCTATATCGTCTGATTCAGAGAATTCAACCTGACTTAATTCACTCAAATAGTATTAAAACGCATTTGTTATTGGCTGCCCTGCCACGAATGCAATCTTCGATCGTATGGCATATTCATGATTTCTATCAATCTCGTCCCGTCGTTGCTCGGATTTTGCAATGGGCGCAATCTTCGGCAATTCGCGCGATCGCAGTTTCAAATGCTGTCGCGAAAGATGCAAAATCATTACTGCTTCGCTTACCGATTGAGGTGATTTACAATGCAGTTCCGCCTTGTCCAATTCAGTCTACTGCACGTTCAACCATTCAAATTGGTCTAGTCGCAACTTTCGCACGCTGGAAAGGACATGATGTATTTTTGCAGGCGGCTTCTCAAGTGGTACGTGAGTTACCTGAAGCTTCAGTGCAGTTTTTGATTGTGGGTGCTCCGATCTATCAAACTCAGGGATCACAGTTCTCGATCGCGGAACTTCAAGCAGAAGTACAACGATTGAAGCTCGATCGAGCTGTTCGATTCGTCGGATTCCAATCTGATCCTGCTGTGATCTATGACTCTCTAGATATTGTTGTTCATGCGAGTACTCAACCTGAACCTTTCGGGTTAGTGATTGCTGAGGCGATGTCTTTTGGGAAAGCGGTGATTGTTTCTAATGCGGGTGGGGCGGCAGAGTTAGTGACTCCTAATTATGATGCGATCGCAGTTCTTCCAAAAGATGTGAACGCGATCGCACAAGCAATGATTGATTTAATTCAGAACCCAGGAGAGCGGGAACGTTTGGGACGCAATGCGAGACGAACTGCACTAGAGAAATTCAACAGCGATCGACTCGGAATCGAACTATTAGAGGTTTATCGTCGCTGTCTTCCGGGAGAATTGTCGATCGCTCATTCTAAAGATCTAACAGTGCTTTAATCAAAGCTCGATTCTGTTCATCAGTGCCGATCGTAATTCTCAGTTTGTCATCTAATCTGGGCTGATTGAAATATCGCACTAAAATTCCACGTTCTTTGAGTGCAAGATAAATTATTTCTGCATTGCTAGAAGGTTGAGTCAGCAGAAAGTTTGTTTGAGAGTCCCAAACTTTCCAACCTAGCTGTCTAAGGTCTTGTGCTAATGTTTTACGCGATCGCTTTACTTTCTCAGCACAGTCATTCTTATAATCTTGGTCTTGTATTGCAGCCGTACCCACTAGAGTCGCGATCGCATCAATGTTGTAGCTATCTTTGATTTTGAACAATCCGCTGAGTAATTGAGGTTGTGCGATCGCAAATCCTAGCCGCAATCCTGCTAGTGAATAGCCTTTTGATAATGTTCTCAAAATCAAGACATTCTCAAATTCTTGCACTAACGGTAGGGCAGTCTCTTCAGCAAAATCGACATAAGCTTCATCGATCACGAGAATGCCAGAAAGTTTTGAAGCAAGATATCTGAGATCTGAAAGTGCGATCGCATGACCCGATGGACTATTCGGAGACGCGATAAAGGTGATTGCTCCTTGAGCCGTAATTAATTCATCGATCGGGAATTCATAGTTCTCGCCATAGGGAATTTCAACGCGATCGGCAACTTGCATTTCAACCAAAGTCCGATACAGAACATAAGTCGGCATCGGATAAACTACTTTTCGCCCCGGTTCCGCACAAGCCCGAACAATCACGTTTAAGATATCATCACTACCATTTCCCACTAATATCCAATCTTTGGGAATGTTCAAGGCTTCACTTGTGGCTTGTCGGAAGTCGTTGGCATAGGGGTCAGGATAGCGTCGGAGCCATTCGGGATCGAGAGCGCGCAGAACTGCGATCGCATTCGGGGAAGGTGGATAGGGATTCTCGTTGGTGTTGAGTTTGACGATCGGCGTTCCAGGCTTGGGTTGCTCACCGGGAATGTATCCGGTCATGGCATCGACACTGGAGCGAAAGTAAGACGGCATAGAAGATTAACGTCCAATAACTATCTCTCAGTTTAACGACTTGAGCCACTGGAGAAAAGGAAAAATACTAACGGTGCGCGATCGCTCAACAGAACCGCGATCGATTATCGGATTGAATGCGATCGACGTGCGAGGCGGGTTGAGAAGCGCGATCGCATTCTTTGATAGAATTTGGAACACTCATTTCGCTTCGGTTTAGCATGAGCGATCGCGAAGTTTCAGAATATTCAGAGCTGCCGAATCGTTGGCAAGCGATCAACGCTGAGCAAATCTATTCTTCTAACGAAGGTAGGCTTGTTTTATTTAGCCCATCCCAAATCGAACTTGGCATTCTGTATGACTCTCAGGGTAAGCATCTCAGAGCAGTCAATAAAGGAATCGTTTCACCCAAAGGAAACACTGGACTTGTGCCGTCAGAAGAACCCGATTATGATTTCAAGTCTAAAATCTCAGGGAAAGGAGGAGACCGCAGATTTCACGCCAAAATAGTAGAAGAAGTTCTCTATTTTCCAGGCAAAATGACCACTCATTGAAGGGAAGAAAACCCGTGACAACGACACTCAAAACTCACCCAATTTGGCAAAATCTCGCTCAAGCTCTCGCACAAATTGACCCGAACCAAATTGCTCATCAACATCTACAAGATTGCCAAGCCGAAATTCATGGATACTGGGATGAAACCGATCAGCTTTACGAAACCATTCGATTCAACCAAGTTCCTACACCTCAACTGATCAGTAGTTCTTTAGGTGTTACCCCAAACCAACCCGAAAACACACGCTGGCTACAACTCAGATACAATCTCACGATCTCGCCTTCAACAGTCGGGGAACTCCTCCTCATCTTGGATGACAATCTAGAAGTCATTGATGAGAACTGGCTGATTGATGTTCACTCACCCAATGTGACCGCAATTCTTGATCAAGCTTGATATCACAGCCGCGATCGAGAAATTTGCTGTCTACAAAAACGTAGTTCTTCAACATCGACTTGCGGGGAGGATTGAGAAGCATGATCGTACCATGAGATTAAACTGCCCAAGTAAAAAAGCTGTGATTCTATGAGTAGAGGAACCACAGCGAGAGCGGCTAGATGTTATCGGAAACACCGATTAGGGTTTCTTCAGTCGAAAGGAATGCACTTTGGCGAAGTTGATTATCTTTCACTACTGTGAGCCGATATTGAAACGATCGCTTAGTCCGGTCTTTGAGCGAGATGCGTAATGGAACTGGCGCGGTTGATGTTCCCGATAGTTCTAAACGTTCTTCACGATGATAGTGATTTACTGGATCATCGTATTTCACGTCAATAAACATCATTCGCAGTGATCCGGGTGCAAACAATGGAATGAACTGGATGTCTAATGCACCTTCAAACGGATCATTCAGCGCGATCGCACTTGTCTCTGTGGTCAGCAGATCAGATTCTTGCTTCGTTCCATCTTTGAGATGATAGACAAAGCGATATTGATACGATCGAGCATTTGGATCGTCGAGTCGAAGCTTCCAAACTTGAGCGGGTGAAGCAGAAGTGAACGTGAATATTTTCGTTTTGTTCCAACCCGTCGGACTTTGATAGGACAAGATGGTATCGATCGAATCAATCACACCCCAATCGATTCGATTCGGAACAACACGCGCTTCTAAGAAACCAAGATGCTCAAACGGATTGATCGCGAGTGTTCGATCGTCCGTTACGATCGCAGGAATCTCATAAGAGTAAGTGCGTCCTTCCCAATCTGAACCGGGATTAAAGTGATACTGAACACTGTATCTGTAAGTGGTATCAGTTGTAGAGTTCATGAACACCTCGAACTTTTGTTCAGCAGGTTGATCGGGTTCAAACACAAAATCAGCGTGTTTATGATCGATCGCATTGTTCGGATTGCCATAGTCGATCGCGATTTGCGCCGATTTCAAGCCAATTCGATCAAAGTCGATCGAGCCATTGATCTGCACAGCGAACACTCGGAAAAACGGATCATCTAAATCGACTTCAACAAAGTGTTTGCGCTTGTCTGCTAGATCATTCAGCAACAATCCGATCAATCCTTGAGGGGCATAAGTCCGCTGTACTGCTTCGGAGCGGTTGTATTGTAGCGTAACAGTCTTTTGTTCTTCTTGGCGAATGAACTTGAGTTTGAGCGCGATCGCTGGATCTCCCGAAATTGGAGCAGGATTTGGTCTTGGTGTTGGGATCGGAGTCGGTGTGGGCGTTGGGGTTGGGGTAACAGTGGGAGCGGGGCGGGAAAGTTTGGCTTCGATCTTCGCGGCAGGGGTGGAGATGACTTTTCCGGTAATTTCGGCAACGCGATCGCGAAAATCACCGACTCTCTGAGGTTGAGCATCTCTCGCGCGAGTATGTCCGAAAGCTTTCTCAGTGGTGCTAGTAACAAGCGGTAAGATTAACCCTTTTGCAACTTGTAATCGTCGCTGCGAAAGTTTGAGATTGGAGGTTTGTTTTTGCTGTGAATCATCGTTCTCAAAGCTGGCATGAGCATTGATGGTGACATCTTTGGGAACTGCGAGGCGATTTTGTACCCAATCTTTTAATTGATTACCATCACCAGAAATGTGTGTTCCTGGAGCATCGGTGATTCCGGGGCGCGATGTGGTGGTCGAGAACTGTAGATCGGGTGGGTTTGGCGTATTGTTCAGATAGTTTAGATAAGTTCTCGAACTGGTAGACCAACCGGATTCACGCGGCTTGTCGTAGTCAAAGAAGAGATGGAAAGTCTCATCTGTCGTAGTTGCGGGGTATTCGACAATGATGTTTGCTTGGGAGTTGTCGGCAATGTCGATCGAGATTTGATTGTTGGCATCGAGCGATCGTACTTCTCCATTGACGCGCACTGTTGGATTGTTGCCGCGAATGGTGAGTGTTTCAGCGGTTCCAGTAGTTGAGGGGGAATGCTCGATCGTATGTCCATCCGGTGAAGGATTCGGATCGCGATTTGTGATTTCAAGCGTTGCAGACTGACGTTCTGAGGTCGGAGTCGATGGTGTTGAATTGACTGTAGGTGGATTGGTTGGGGATGGGTTTGGGCGATCGGGAAGTTCAGGAGGTGTGACTTGACCGCCTGCAAGTTGACCGGGGGTTAAGGTTGGTTCAAACCATTCCTTGAGTAAGTTCTCTTTGAAGAAATCGAGCGCCCACTTTTCTTTTTCGGCTCGATCGTCTGCACTGGAATAGTTAATGACCTCAATCTTGATTGCACCGTTTTGCACCAAGCTCTCAAAGGCAGCTTCGATTCCCACTTTGACAAAGTAGTATTGTCCGCTTAAAGCTGCACTGAAATGATTGTAAACGCGCTTTAGGTCTGCGGTAATCTTGACTTCGAGAGCGGGGCGCATTCCCGTGTATTTGAGATTGTAGAGCACACCGACGGGGGTTGTTCCCTGCTCGAATGCTTGCTCTAGAATCGTTGCTCCCTCTTGGCTCAACACTAAGCTAAAGGTTGCAGAATTCGTTGCATCAAGTGAAGGAACTGTCGCACCGAGGATTTTTTCAACAGCTTTGAATGTGCCATCAGGTGAGATCGTACCTCCAGAGCCTTGCAAGTTTAGAGCAACACAGGCAACAGTTCCTTCATCGAATGACACCGCAGAGAGTTTTGGTTGATCAGGTGCGATCGCTCTTAATTTCCCTAAGATTCTCTGCTCAACAGCCGGATCTAACTGTAAATCCACATCGAACATTAAATACCCACCTCCTTTTGCCCCTCCTGCGACTGCTGCGGGTTTGTATTTGATGAATGTAAAGCTGGCGCGTTTATCTGCGCCTCTACGGGCGAATTTGACGGGTCTGGGTAAATACCAGAATTGATTCGGATCGGCGTGATCCGCGAAGATCGTTGTATTCTCGATCGTTAAAGTTTTAGTTCCAAGTAACAGCATAGTTCTACGCAACAGGTAAAAGAAGCAAATCTGTATTGGTCGTCATCCAGTCGAGCGATCGAGACAGTCCATTCAGATATCGGTACGTAATGCGGTATCGATAAGCTGTCTTTTGATCGTCTGCATAGTCAAACTCGAAGGTAGCTCGATCGTTGTTGGATTCAAACGTGAATAGATCTGAAAAGCTCAAACCATTGTCTTCATCTTCGTAGTTCAGTTCAACTTGAATTTCTGCGAGTCGTTTCACTGCAAAGTCCGCTTTTTTCGGTTGAACAGTGATGATGCGATGACCTTGCATATCAGTCCGAAGAATAATTCGTCGATCGTTGGTCACAGAAGGCGGAATTTCGAGCGTTCTTCCACCTTTGAACAATAAGGTCACTTGGTAAGCAACTGTTCGATAGTCAGGATTCATCAGATCAACTTTGAAGATTTTAGAAGCATTATCTTCTTTGTTGAATTCAAAAGATTGTTCTGCGAAGACATCGTTCTTTGCATCGTCGTAAGTCAGATCGACAAAAGCGCGATCGACAAGATTCCAATCGAGACTAGGGACAACGGTTAGCGATCGCTTATTCGGTCTCGGATCGCGCAGGGTAATTCGTTCATCGATCGCGTCTAAGAACGGGGTTTCAATATCGCGATTGTTTGCGGCTCGGTAAATGAGCTTGTACTGAAATTGAGTCAGCTTCGGATCACGAACAAACATCTTCCAGGTTTGCTCACTATGCGTCTGATCCAGCAAGAAAGAATCATCCATCCGAATGCCGTTCTTTTCATCGGTATATTTCAGATGAACTTCAACTTGAGGATAACGATCCCAGGGGAAACTGAGAGCTACGATCGGAATGTGAACAATGGAATAAAGCTCACGTGGGTTGATCTCTAAGTTATCTCCATCACAAATTAACGGAGCAGATTCAACCGCGATCGGTCTTTCATTACTATCAATGCCTTTGAATGTAACTTTGTACTGCGCCGTTACATCTCGCTGCATCGCTGAATCTTTGACAATGCTTGCCCAATCGATTTGAGTACGAGCATTAGAAGACTCTAATAAAACATTATTAGGCGAAGTACCATAGTTCAATCGAACATTAATCGAGCTAATGGAATCTTCCTCAAAGTTAGCACGAGAAATGACTGCTAAACGACGACGTTCAAACCAAGGATCATCGAGATCAACAGAGAGGATGAAGTCTTTCAGGTCTAATCCTTGCTGCGCGATCGTGCGAGTCAGTCCGGTTAAATGCCCTTGCGGATAGATGCTTCGTTTAACAGTCGTACGTTCGCTGATATTGACATCAAGAGATTTGCGATCGATGCGCGTATAATCTAATCTTTTATAGGAAAACGTTCCCATCGAAGACCAGCCACCTGTCGTTGCAATCTGAGAAGCCCGATTTGCAACATACAGTGCTTTATCCCAGCCATCTTTTTCTTCTTTGACTGGATCAATACTCGGCTTGAAGAACGCATCAGTGATCATGTCCCGGACTTCATTCACCGCTTGATCACGCCGTCCGAGCACTGCACTTTCATCTTCGCCTTCTGGCACGAAAGTATCCGCTTCGATCACAATGGCGCGACTTTCGATTAGTTCATCGACGGCTTTATCAATGTCGATCGATACAAACACCGCATCAATTCCAAAGTGTTCGTCTAAGTGCTTTTGAACCCGATCCCAATCGACGTTTAGCTTGACGGAATAAGCAGGACGAAGCGCGAGATAATCGAGTGAGTAAACAATACCGATCGGAGACATTTCACCCTGTAGCGCCTTCTCCATGACGGTTACACCGTATTGATCCAATGCAACTGAGAATGCTGCTTGATTGCTACCATACAACGAAGGTTTTGCAGCTTGATCAATCTTGAGCACAAACTGAGGAGATGAACTATTCGGATTCGAGGTATCGCCTGTTTGCTTTCCAAATAGTAAGAGCCGCACAGTTCCATCAATTAAAGGAACAGGAGCAAGGCGCGGGGTTTGAGCTAGATTTGCAGCTTGTTTGAGTTTTTGACGGATTTTTTCTAAGGTTTCTTCTTCAACCCCAATATTGACATCAAAGTTCAGAAAGCCCCCATTTCCGGCTCTACCGCGATATTTAATCAGTTGAATTTGGGGGATTTGTTGACCTGTGGTTTTATCCTCGATCGTAGTCAACTTCGGCATCAATGGCAGATAGTAATATTGCAGTGGATCAGCATGATCGCTGAAAAGAGAAACCCCTTCGATAATGTGAAAAGGCGGATTGAGATACAGCATTGTTGTTTCCTTAACTTGAAGAGAGGGAGATCCAATCTCTTAGAGAATGCTTAAAAAGTGTCGTTTCGATGCGCTGACCCGCCCCGGAATAGAATTCGGGGCTAACCGTGCGAAGTCCCCCTCCGGGGACTAGAACAGCCAATTATTGGTTCTTTCAGTCCCCTTTAGCGGACTTTGCTCTACTAGCCCCGAATTCCATTCCGGGGCGGGTGATGCAGCAAACGATTACTTTTCAAACATCCTCTTAACAAGATCGGATCTCAATCGAACTACACGCCGACGGGCATCCGAAGCGCTAATGTGAGTGAATCAGACAACTGAGGCGTTGCATTCATCTTGCGCTCAGAACCATCTGCCATGTAGAAGACTGCATTCCAGCTATACTTGTTCAAATGCTTGTCTTTCAGCGGGACAGACCAAGTTTGAGGCGTTTTTGCACTCGCATCAAAGGTCAAATCAGTGCGAACAATGATGTCATTCTTAAGGTCTTCGTAGCTGAGCGACACCACAACTAACATCACTTTGTTAAAGTCAATTCCTACCGGAACGACCTTAACATTCAGCATGTCCTCGATCTTGCGACCGACCATGATTGTCAGATCTTCAGTCTCAGTCTCAGGAATCTCTTCAACCTGACCATTCTTAAGCTGAATTGTGCCTTTGTAGATCACTTTGCCACCCGTTTCATCGATCGCTGGAAACACCCAGTCAAAGAACGGCTGCGATTTGCTCAGGGCAACGGTTGTCGTCTTGGTGTAATCGTTTTTCTCATCAATATACTTCACATCAACAAAGATCGTTTGAATGTCTTTATCGAGGTCGCCTGCTGCTCGTAAGCTCACGGTCTTCGTGGCATTGAAGGGATCATTGATGTAGAGTTGTGGCGATCGAGAAGTTTTTTCGCTGACTTGATACTCTTTGCCATCCGCCATAAAGTACTTCACGGTGTACCGATACGGCGTTTTCACAGGTGCGAACACAACTTCTCTCAAAGCTGCTTTCGGATTGCTTTTATCCAGCAAGTATTCCCGCTCGATTTGACCGACACCGCCTTCAGAAGCATCGTACGCGAGTTTAACTTGAGCTTGGGTAACTTGGTTCCAGTTCAGATCGCCGGGGAGAACGTCGATCGCTAAAATTCCAGTCTCGCCCACGTTGATGGTTAAGAACTTTTCATCGGTTGTTGCTTCTTGCGACTTATAAGCCCGACTTTCGTTCTTGTAGTTCACCTGATACCAGTACTTGTAGTTCCACTTACCATTTTCGATGAAAGACTTGAACTTTTCTACCTTGTCAGGTGTGTTAAAGCTAAACTCATCAATCTGATGAACGGTTCCTTCTTGATAGTCTAAATGAACTTCAACACTATCAAGTGGCAGATCCTTAAAGTCAGCATTCACACGGGTTGTCACTTGCAATGTCTTGAAGAACGGATCATCAAGATCGACTGTCGTTGCATAGTCTTCCCACTTCAGCGGCTTACCGTCTTTATCCAGCAAGGTTGTAATCGGTTGTAGCATTCCTTGAGGAGCCATGTTCCATTCAATCGCCTGACTTTCTTTGTAGGAGGTATTGAAGCTATTAAACTTGTACTGGCTCATCCGTAGATGGAAATCGGTTGCATTTTCGGGGACTTTTTTCTGCTCTTCGGTGAATGGTTGCAGCTTATCTTCATTAGAAGTTTTGATTGCTTCTGCTAAAGAATTCATCGCCCAATCGCGGATTTTTTGCTTGACATCATCCGAGGTTTTGAAGTCTTTGAAGTCAATCTCCACCCCGCCCCATTGATACTGACTTGCATATTCGCTTACTGTTTTATTAATGGTGGTGCGGTTGCGGTTCGAGCCTCCAAATAACCAGCGCCAGATTGTTCCAAATGCACCTTGGGATTGTTCACGTTTGGTGAAGTCTTCGACGAAGCTTTGGAACTTGCTGGAATCAAACCAAATTCGCGCAGTAATCGCAGGCAGTTTAACGACACAATACAGATCGTAAGCAACTTGAACAAATCCACCTTTGTTTTGTAGTGCTTGTTCAAAGAAGGTTGCACCAAGATCGGTTAACTCGATCGTAAATGGCGTGATGTTGCGTCCATACAGTGAAGGCTTGCCAGGGTTGAAAACGGTTTCAACGAACTTATCGCTGATGCTTTCAACATTGAGTTTTGCGCTTCCTCTGGTGTAAGTAATCGTTCCAATCTGAACTTGAGGTTTCGGGTTCTGATTCGGAAACAGTTGGTCTACTTGTTCTTGAAGCTTTTTGACAATGAGTTGCTTCTTGTCTTCAGGAACACTGAATTCAACATCACAGACTAAGAAACCGCCGCCTTTTGTTTGATCCGCACGCTCGATCGGTAAACGATATTTGTAAAAGCTGAACGAAGGACGACCATCTTCATTCACTCGAAAGCGTGGGATGTCAGGGACGAGATAGAACAGTGTAGGGTCTTCGTCACCATAAACGGTTACGCCTTCGATGACTTGAACTTTTTCAATTAACAACATGAGTGCTATTCCTCATTAGTAAGTTGTTCGGTCTGTATCAATTCTGGAAAATCAAAGCGGGAAATGAGAGTAGCCGATCGGGGAATGTTTAAACTGCTAGAACTTGCACATAGTCCATTCCATTTCCGCCCGCGAACCAAGTACTTACATCCGTCGATCGCTCAATGACAGAGGCTTCAAGCAGTGCTTTGTAAGTAATGATTAACTGATCTTTTCGACCATTAAATGCCGCGATCGCTTGTGCTCTCTGATCGCCTTCAAGCTGAACACTAAACACCGTTGTAAACGGCGGATAGCCTGAAGAGATGGCAGATTGCAATACTTCAAAATCACCGCTGCTGTTTTTAACAGAGAGCGTCACGGATTCGACTGTTAGTGGTGCGGGCTGTAGGCAGACTGACTCAAGATTGAACTGGTTTGCGATCGCGCTTTCTAGTTCTTCCAATTGTTGAGTCTGCACACTCCATTCACTACTCAATTGCAGCATTGCTACTTGATCAAGCACAATCATTGAAGCGGCTGGATAACCTTGTGGCGTTGCTTGAGAAGTGGGAGTCTCTGGAATATAGTAAAAGCAAGAACAATCGGCATAGTATTCAATGCCTTGATAGTTATATCTCATCTCAAATCACCTTGAATTTTAAGTGGAACAAACGGAGATTGCACCGCTGACCATTCCGCAGCAGGATCACGACGGGGACGATAGCGATATCCAGCTTTAAACGGAGACTTTGCAAACCAACTCCAAATTTTTACGGGTTGAGTCGGTGTGAAGAACAATACACTGATGTCTGAGGACTCTTCCGGAAGAAGCTCGATCGCATAAACGTTCAAATCTTCGCTAAACTCGCACTCGACGCTGATTTGATGCGCTCCATATTCTCGAAAGGAGTGCAGCCCGATTTGGCAGTTTTTGGCGGGAAATGGAGCAATTTTAAGTGTTTGAGAACGATCGAGAGACTGAGCGGTTAACTCGATCGTGGAATTCGTCGCAGTCTTTGGAAGTGCTAATGCAAGTTCGCGATCGAGATCAAACCATTGTGCATGCGATTTCTCACCTTCTTGCCAGCGACAAACCCCTTGAACTTCAGCAACGGATAACAGCGATCGAGCAATATCGATCAAGATGAAGTTCACCGCAAACTGATCCGGTCGGAGGTATAAGCGATCGCCTTTATGCGGAAATTCTTCACTGTTTAACTGTTGAATTCCGTTGACATCTTGAATGATGACTGTGGTTGAGAACGTGTAATTCAGCGTTTCATTCGGAGATAGCCTGAGAAGTAACTTTGCAGAGTCATTCGGCGGTAGAAGATCTGAAGAAACGATTCTTGCTTGGGGACGGTGAGGAAGGGCAGGAGCAGCTTTGAGACAGACACTAATTGAAACGACTCCAGGTCTACGATCGGGCAAATTCGCAGAAACCGCGATCGACCAAGATCCGGTTGGAATTGGAGGGACGATTGCTTCTTGGAAAACAGTACTCAATCCTTGCTCTTGAACTAATCGACGTGCAGAAGCCAACGGATCAAGGGATAGAATCACCGTTCGATAAGCTTGCAAAGGTTGAGATAAGTCCCATTCATACTGACCAGAACTAACCGAAGCAAGTTTGATATAAGCTCTGCCGTCATTATTTGGAGAAGCAATGAAAGTTCCGAAATGGGCGCGAATCCAATCGGTCATTGTCTCCGCGAATTTGGGATTTGAACTATCACCGATTACTTCGATCGGCAATAAGCTTAGATTGTTTCGGAAGAACGTAGTAATATCTTCACAAGCAATCTGTGCATCTTTTGTTAAATGATTGAGCAAGACTGCGGGATCAAATCGAACTCGAATTGGTAAACGTGGTGCAATACCAATCATTTCCATTTCAGCCCGCGCCATTAGTTTGAGAATGTTATTGGTCAATGCGCCTTTAAGCTCGATCGCGGTTAGATCCGAAACTGTTAATCCATATCGCGCACTGGTTAAACCATTCCAAGCTAATGGAATCGGCGCTTTAAGCTCATCTGAAATTTCATCAGCATACAATCGTAGAAATCCTGCTCTAAAAATTACAGGCTGAATCGTTGCATCAGATACCTTCGTTCGGATAGCATTCAGAGCTTCAGTGAATGGATAGTGCGGCTGCAATCGAAACTCTAATAGTCCATGCGGTTTTGGTGGCAGGATTGGGTTTTGACCTCGCACTAAGATTAAGTTGAAATCGGGTTTATCATTTGTGTTACCAATGTCGATCGCATTTGGCAGAACAAAGCAATCCCCTGCATTTTCGTACGGATAAAACACCCAACCTTGCTCGAATTGAATGGAATTGTGAAAATCAGGAAGTCCTTGAAGTGACATGTTGACCTCTAAGGTAAGGGCGGCAACTTCTCAGCCGTAATCCACAGCGGTTCGCGACTTTCCGATCGCCATTGTCCCGCTGTATCTTCAACGCTCGTTCCATTGTTCAAAATCACTTGCGATCGATAGTCATAATTTCCGGTATCGACCTTGTTCAAAATCCAATCTCGAACAGGTGTAATGATATCAGTCTGAATAATTAATCGATCCGGAGTTGCATCACGCAAGAAGGTTACAGAAGTTCCTGATTTGAGATCAATGCTGATGGCTGCAATGCGATCGCTAAAAATCCCGCTCACAGTTCTCACTTCAAGTTTGCGCTTATATGTTGCTGTCGAATCAAGCCGTACAATCGAATTCCAAATCGCTTCTCGATCGGCAAGAACATCAACGCCACTAAAATCGAAAACAGCTTGAGAGCTATTGTTCAACGGAATTGCACTATTTACTGTGAGATTGATTGCAGCACCGGGAGCAAGATCGATCGGAAAAGCACTACCTGTGATTGCAGCTTGAACTTGTAAGTTCGTGTTAATTCTGGCAGAAAGAGAATTGATGCGGATCGGGCTTTCGATCGCATTTTTCAGCGTAACTTGAATTGCTCCGGTGGTAATGTCGATCGATTGAGCGATATCAAAGGTTTCACCGACCATATCATTGACTTGAGCAATAAACGGAATAATTTCGGTCTTACTGTTCGGCAGACTGACTTTCACTTGACCTTGAAACAGTTGTGTTGAACTAAATAGAGCGTTGTAAATCTTCTGGAATGCTTTCATCGAAAGTGTACAAGAATCTCTGAAGCCGCTTCGCATCTCGACTAAAACATTGGGTCGATCGCGATAATCGAGTGAACCATCTTCTTTCGGCAATCCTAAGAACAATTGCGGAGAAGTTTCAGTGACCAATGGCTTGAATTCAACCCCTGGTGATGGTTGCGGAACGTATTGTTCTAAATCTCTTGCAGCAGTAACAAGCCGAGCAGGATTCACAAACGGATAAGCCCAGAACTCGATCGTCACTTGCATTTCTTCAGAGCCTTCAATAGTTTGGAACTCTACAGACATCATCGGAAAATGCGGACTTTCTGGACGACGCACCAGTTTGAAACTATCCGGCAGATAGTAAAATACATGCCGTTCAGCCGGATCTTGATAGTAGCTATACCCGTTTGATTGACGGAAATCTAGCTTAAAGCTCGTATTGTTCGAGTCTCCAATATTGCGATAGATATACGGGTGCAAGCTTGGAGGAAAAACGAACGGGCGATAGTCACTTTGGACATCTAGTACCCGTGTTGCTTCTCGAAATTGAGGTTCGACTGGTGGGCGATAGGTAACCCATTGGATTTTGATGTTATAGCCATACTCAATCACCTGAACTTTTGCAAAGTTTCCACTATTTGTTCTCACAGCGAAAACACTTCCATTGGTAAGCTGATTGCTGCGGTTCGGTGCAGGATCATCGGAAATCACGATCGGCGGTCGTCTCACCGGAATGCGATCGACCGGAATCCGACCCACAACATCGATCGGACGAAGCTCATTCATAACTTTTGGACTAACTCGCTTAAACCGATCTGGATCAACGCCCCGCAATACATCCGGTCTTCTTACCTTATCAATCCGATCGACAACATCAACAGGAAGCCGTTTTCGCCAAATCACGATCGAGCCATCAATCGGATTAGAACTATAAGGAAGCGATCGCAGTTCTTCTACAGTAATTGCATCAAAATCCCGCGCTCCCAAGCTCACAATCTGAGCACCGCCCTGTGGAGTCATCTTTCGTAGCACATCGGTTTCTTGTTGCCACCAGACATCCCCTTTGTTCGTTTCCACTCCGGTATCAAAGTTAAAGATCCAAGTGCCGCGAATCGTTCCAGTTCCAGAAGAAACGATCGAGGTCGCAGTTTGAGACAGTGGAAGCCCCACTTTTGTCGATCGACGAACCGTCAGCACTGAAGCATAAGCGGTATTTGTCAACGCTTGATAAACTAAGTCCCGCTCTGGTAGTGATGAGAGTTGTAGAACGGCTTTGATCCCTTCGGATTCTGGTGTGATTTCTTGGAAAATTAGCTCTTTTTGTCCAGCATTCGGATCATTTGGATCAAGACGATGCTGCAAAATCACACTAATCGAATGGTTCAATTCTTGAGCTGATCGCGCTAAACTCTGTAGCACTGGAGCCGGGTATTTCTCAAGATGAATCGTCAAACTCCAACCTTGAGGACTTTCTGCCATCAAAATCTGAATCTGTTGATTCCGCTCAGACACTCGATATCGCGGCAGATAGTACTTTGTTCCATCCGTCGGAGCTTCGTAGAGAATCTCATCGCTGATTATCCCGTCTGGACTAATCGGAACGGTGATTTGATTGCGAGGCACTCCATTAATCGGCTCTCGAATCAAGGCAATCTTGTTCGCTAAGTCTGGATTGATCCACTTTACTTGATCAAGCCTGACGGGATTCGTGGCGATTTCTATGGCTGAGACGGCTTGCGAAAGTTGTAGCGTTGTACGATCGCTAATGTTAGTAAACACAGGCGCTCCTTGAATCGTGGCTTTATTTCCATAGTGGAAGCCACGATCTAGAGAAGGCAGTACCCGGACGGGGAGTTTTTATCGCCGTCGCATCAACAATCGTGCAGCAACTTTCGGGTGAAAGAACTGAGTCGGGGGTTTAAGCTGATGAGCAACTTCCATCAATAAAGTATTCAACTCAGCATTCGTGCTAGTTTGTTTGACTAACTGTTGAGTGTACCAGCCGAGAATCGCTTCTAATCGATTCGACTGTTTTCGACCTGCTGTCGTGAGAAAGCGCGAATCTTGTCCAACTGCCATCGCCCAAGGAAGCTGATTATTTTTTGCTAATCGCTGCTGAAACTCGCTTGAACTTCCATGATTCGTCTCTTTCAACCAATCCCGCAACACCATCGCTGAAAGAGCGCTCACCGTCATGCCTTGACCATAAACCGGACACAACGCACAGACCGCATCTCCTAATGCAACAAATCCAGTTGGAACTCCTGTCTTTTCGTAGTGATACCATCGATTCGCAGTGGCACGATGAGCATAAATCGGAGAAAGCGGAGTTGCAGATGCGATCGCTTCATAAAACCTGGGACTCGCCAAACTTCGAGCAAAGTTCAAAAATCCCGCCTCATCGAGCGGTGGAAAGTCCCGCCCATATCCGCCTAGAGTTGCAATCCACTGATTGTTCTCAATTTTTGCTAAGTATCCTAATCGAGTGTTGTCCGGTGGCTGCTGAGAAACTAGCATCACCTTCCAATCATTCGGTGTTTCGGTTGCTTCATAGCGTCGAGTTGCATATCCCAGAAATGGATTAACAACTGTTGTTTTCGGTGGTGTAAATCCGAGTTCTGCTAACCATTTTGGTGCAGCAGAACGGCGACCACTTGCATCGACGACTAAATCAGCAGCAAGTTCGATCGACGATCGATGATTTGATTCTGCTTGAATTCCCACAATCCGCCGCTGTTTCTCGATCAATCCATTCACTCGATGTTCACTTAGCCATTGAATCGAGGAGTAAGCCGATAGCTTTTGGCGAATTGCCCATTCCAAAAGCGGGCGAGAGCAAGTATAGGAAACGATTTGAGAGGGAGTGCGATCGCACTGATTCCAAGCGCCAAAGTCGAAGTGATGAAACTCTCGCGCCCAATCGATTTTGATTGCTCCTGCGGCTTCCAGATCTTTTCCAATTCCCGGAAATAACGCTTCTAGAATCTGATATCCTTTCGCAAACAGAACATGCGGCTGCGGGGATTGCGGCACACCTCGACGCGCTTCGGGCGACTGTGGCAGAGCATCCGACTCTACAATCACCACCGAATCGTAGAATTCAACCAAGACGCGAGCCGCTAACAGTCCCGCGATGCTTCCTCCAATAACTACTGCTTGCATGATTCAGCTTCTGATAGTTTCCTCTGATTCATCGTACTACACAGAAATTCAGCGATCGTCTACGATCGAACAATTCCCTCGTTGTTCCCGTTATGAAAGTTCTGCTGATTGGATTAGTTAAGGGCTACCGAATTGCAATCTCGCCACTATTGATGCCGAGTTGTCGGTTTCATCCCACTTGTTCTCAATATGCGATCGAAGCTTTAAATACTCACGGCTCACTCAAAGGAAGCTGGCTTACGGCTCGTCGCATCTGTCGCTGTCATCCCTTCAATCCGGGTGGTTATGATCCGGTTCCCAAGAAATGAAACCGTATCAGAAAATTGCGATCGCAGAATGCCACGAATCGTTAGTTGAGATCCCCGAACTATTCGCGCGGGTGACACCTCATCCTTATGCGAAATTGGGTGCACCGTATGGAGATCGATCGCCGTTTTTTGTGAGACAGGGAATTCTCGATCGCTTACTGATCGCGGATGCTCACCTTCAAACACTCCAACCTAGATGGAAGATTCAGATCTTCGATGCGTATCGTCCGGTTGCAGTTCAACAATTCATGGTGGATTACACGCTGAAAGAGTTAGTCAACGCAAATGGACTCGACTTAGAAACACTACCCTCAACACAGCGAGAAGAATTTCAGCAACGAGTTTATCAATTTTGGGCAATGCCGAATTTAGATCCAGCAACTCCGCCGCCGCATAGTACGGGAGCCGCGATCGATGTCACGTTGATTGATGAAAACGGAACCGCGATCGACATGGGATCAGAAATTGATGAAATCTCTCCCAAATCCTTCCCAAATCATTACGCTGATTCGGATTTGCCTTTTCATCGACATCGAGAAATTTTGGCAGATAGCATGATCTCCGCAGGATTTAAGCGCCATTGGAATGAATGGTGGCACTTTTCCTACGGAGACCAGATTTGGGCATGGCTCACGAATCAAGACGAACCGGGAGCAAATGCGATCGCCAAATACGGCAGAGTTTAGGATTCGATCTTCACCGATACAATGCGATCGTTCCCCCGAATTGCATTTACCACATCCATGTCTTCGGTCTTGCCAAACACGGTATGAACGCCATCTAGGTGCGGTTGTGCCGAATGGCAGATAAAGAACTGACTTCCGCCCGTATTGCGTCCCGCATGAGCCATCGACAGCGATCCGGCTTGGTGTTTGTTCGGATTAATTTCGCAGTTGATTTTATAGCCAGGTCCACCCGTTCCCGGCATTCCTGATGCGCCTTCACGAGTGTTGGGACAGCCGCCCTGAATCATAAAGTTTGGAATCACCCGATGAAAAGCTAACCCGTCGTAAAAACCTTTATTTGCTAAATCAACAAAGTTCTTCACGGTATTGGGCGCATCCTTGTCAAATAGTTCTAAATGGATTGTGCCTTTATCCGTTTCCATGATTGCGCGAGTCATATCGGCGCTCCCTTATATTTTCAGCTTTTCCATCCTATCAGGGTCTTTACGATCGCATCACCCTAATAATCAACACCACGCTTCAGATCAATTCCTTTCTCCGCGTAATGTTTGTGACAGACCATCTCTGAGTGAACAGTCGCCAGATCAAAATATGCAGGCGGATTCTTACAGCGTCCGGTGATCACAATCTCCGTATCGCGTGGCTTTCTTAACAACGCTTGAACGATCGGTTCTTCGGGCAATAGCTCTAAATCGACGGTTGGATTCAACTCATCAAGAATAATCGTTTTATACAATCCAGATGCGATCGCGGCTCGTGCAATCTCCCAACCCCGTTCCGCTTCGACATAATCGAGTTCTTGTTGTTGACCGCGCCACACGATCGCATCCCTGCCCGATCGCTGATGATCCACTAAGTTCGGATAGCTCTGTCTGAGTGCATTAATCGCCGCATCTTCGGTGTAACCGCTTCCACCTTTAAGCCATTGCATAATTAGAACGCGGTGTGATTTGTCTTGACTGATGCCTTTCCCGATCGCTTGGAGTGCTTTTCCTAATGCACTCGTCGATTTCCCTTTCCCTGCACCCGTATAAATCTCAATGCCAGCGATGCCTTCCTCTTTTGCCAGATGATAGTGAGGCTTCATCTCGGAGTGCAGATCAGCAATATCCACTAATCCTTGCGGTGCAGCCCGACCTGTCACGATCACTTCCATGTGGTCGGGTTTATTCTTTAGCGTTCGGACAACTTCATCGACGGGCAGCAATCCGAGATCCAGCACTGGATTGAGTTCGTCCATCACGACAACTGAATATAGACCGGATGCGATCGCACCTTTGGCGACATCCCATCCGCGCACTGCTTCTTGTCGATCGAACTTTGTAATCTCATCGGCTCCAAAGAATTCTCCCCGTCCGGTGCGTACCTGATCGATTAAATGCGGAAATGCGCGTTGGAGTGCTTGAATCGAGGCATCTTCGTCATACGTGCGTCCGGGTCCCTTAAGAAATCTCAGCAGTAGCACTCGTGTTTGAGAAAGATTTTGAATTCCCAGCCCGATCGAGCGCAGCACCACACCGAGTGCCGCCTGAGATTTTCCTTTGCCCGCCCCATCGTAGACGTGAATCTGTCCGGTCATGCGTTCAGATCGCGCTTGGGCGGTGCGGATACCAACGCCTGCTCTAGTCATATCGATCGCCGTTTCTAAATGCAGATTTACTCTAGCAGTTTTCTCGAAAACGGATCATCAATCCTTGATGGAATGGATAAATGACTCTGATGTAAAGTCACTTGAAATATAAACTTCACTCAACTTAAAGTAGGGTCAGTCTCACATTAAGGAGCGCCGAAATGCAGGATTCGATGAAGCCACCGTTTACGTCCGTAACTGACTCCGATCGATGGTCTGCAACTTTCAGCCGAAATCATATTGTTAAGGCATTAGAGACAGTTCAGGATTTGATTGTTGTCTCGTTGTGCATTGGATTGTTCTGCGTGATGGTGATTCAATTGCGCGATATGTTTATTTCCCTGTTACCACCGCTGAATTTTCATGATGTCACAGCGGACATTTTGTTTTTGCTGATTCTGGTTGAATTGTTTCGATTGTTGATTATCTATTTGCAGGAACAGCGAATCTCGATCGGGGTTGCGGTCGAAGTTGCGATCGTGTCTGTTTTGCGAGAGGTGCTAGTGCGCGGAATCTTAGAAGTACCTTGGACTCAAGTTCTGGCGACCTGCTCGTTTTTGTTAGCGTTGGCATTTCTATTAATTGTGCGAGTTTGGTTGCCGCCTACGTTTAAGGGAATTGACCCGGAAAAACGGTATACGATGCAGTTTCACGATAACGAGACAGTTCCATTGAATGGACACGGGCATTAATTGAAACGTTCCGCCCAGTGGAATTAAGCTAGGGCGGAACGTTTCAATTAATGATTGGGCTGTGTTGGTTCGAGGCGCTGACATGGAGTTTGATGTGGTTACGATCAAGCGTAATTATCATTAAAGTAATGTTGAATCTTGTTCATTATGAATTCTCAAAATTGAGATGCCATTTATCCGGGGATCATTGTTTTTCAAATCAAGTTTATTTAATTAACCGCTACATATTTATTCTAATAAAATAAAGATTCAAAAATCTCAATACACGTCTAGAAAGCAAGTGCGTTAGACTCGCAGAATATAGACATTCCAGGAATAGCAAAGTTATTACTTCTGTTGTTCGATCTCACTTCAAAAACTTGTCTTTCGCCTTAACATCTCCACGATTTATTCGAGAATTGTTCCATGTTTACCACGCATAAACTAGAAACTTCTTCGTTCGATCAAGATGCCAAAGAAACTGAATTTGTTCTTTGGTTTGAACAAGTTGGAATTGCAGATGTCTCGATCGTGGGTGGCAAGAATGCCTCATTGGGAGAAATGATTCAGCAACTTGCACCGAAAGGCGTGAATGTTCCCACAGGTTTCGCAACGACTGCTTATGCGTTTCGGTATTTCATCGAAAAAGCTGGGTTAGAAGTTCGATTGCGTCAATTGTTCGCAGATTTGAATGTGGAAGATGTGAATAATTTGCGCGATCGAGGTCGCCAAGCGAGACGATTGATCTTAGACACACCCTTTCCAGCAGAGTTAGAATCCGCGATCGTTGAACGTTACATTCAGCTATCCGAGCGCTACAACAGCCCGGTCGAACAATCAGATGGAGTGAGTCGCTATAGCGGCGTTGATGTGGCGGTGCGGTCTAGTGCGACTGCGGAAGATCTACCCGATGCGAGTTTTGCGGGGCAACAAGAAACCTATTTGAACATTCATGGAATTAACGGGGTTCTTGAAGCGTGTCATAGTTGCTTTGCGTCACTGTTTACCGATCGAGCGATCTCTTATCGTGCCACTAAAGGATTCGGTCACTTTGATGTAGCATTGTCAGTCGGTGTGCAGAAAATGGTGCGATCAGATCTCGCGGCTTCTGGGGTGATGTTCTCGATCGATACTGAAACCGGATTTAAGAATGCTGCATTGATCACGGCTGCTTACGGATTAGGCGAAACCGTCGTTCAAGGGATTGTCAATCCAGATGAATATATCGTTTTCAAACCGACGCTCAAACAGGGATTTCGCCCGCTTCTAGATAAGCGATTGGGTAGTAAGGAAATCAAGATGATTTATGACATTGGTGGCAGTAAACCCACAACGACGGTTCCAGTGTCGAAATCTGACCAAGCAAAATTTGCGCTACAAGACGATGAAATTTTGCAGCTTGCTCGATGGACGTGCATTATTGAGGATCACTATTCTGATGTTCGAGGTAGTGAAAGCCCGATGGATATTGAATGGGCAAAAGATGGCTCGACCGGAGAGCTATTGATTGTTCAAGCCCGTCCCGAAACAGTGCATTCTCAAAAAACTAGCAATGTTCTGAAAACTTACAAGCTAACAGTGAAACCGACAGAACCATTGCTGACAGGTCGGGCAGTCGGTGAAATGATCGGTCAAGGGAAAGTGAGAGTGATCGTTGATTTAGCCAAGCTTGATGAGTTCCAAGAGGGTGAAGTTCTCGTCACGACTCGGACTGATCCAGATTGGGAACCGATCATGAAAAAAGCGAGTGCTGTCATTACCAATCAAGGCGGACGAACTTGTCACGCGGCGATCATTGCACGAGAACTGGGACTTCCTGCGATCGTTGGTTGTGATCATGCGACAGAAGTTCTCAAAGATGGGCAAGAAGTCACGGTTTCTTGTGCAGAAGGAGAAGAGGGACGAGTGTATGCAGGCTTGCTGCCGTTTGAGATTGAAACCCTCGAATTCGACAATCTACCGCGTCCGAAAACTCAGATTTTGATGAATGTGGGTAATCCACAAGAAGCCTTTCGACTGTCAATGATTCCGAATGATGGAGTAGGGCTTGCACGAACAGAGTTCATCATCGCCAATCAGATCAAAATTCATCCGTTAGCATTGCTGCACTTTGATCAATTGAAAGATAAAGCAGCAAAGTGGGAGATTAGTCAACTCACCGCACAGTATGAGAACTTAGCAGATTATTTTGTCGATCGACTTTCATCGGGCATTGGTACGATCGCGGCTGCCTTTTATCCGAATCCGGTGATTGTGCGAATGTCAGACCTCAAGAGCAACGAATACGCCAATCTCATCGGGGGTCGGCAGTTCGAGCCAGAGGAAGAAAACCCAATGATCGGTTGGCGAGGGGCATCTAGATACTACGATCCAAAGTATGCAGAAGCTTATGAATTAGAGTGCAAAGCCTTCAAACGAGTGCGGGAAGAGATGGGACTAACCAATGTGATTCCGATGATTCCGTTTTGTCGTACTCCGAATGAAGGGCGAAGAGTGCTAGAAGAAATGGCGAAACATGGATTGGTTAGAGGTGAAAACGGGCTGCAAGTGTATGTGATGTGTGAAGTGCCGAGCAATGTTGAATTAGCCGATCGCTTTAGTGAAATTTTTGACGGGTTCTCGATCGGCTCGAATGATTTGACGCAGCTTACATTGGGTATCGATCGGGATTCGGCTTTAGTGTCTCAACTGTTTGATGAACGCGATGAAGCGGTGAAACGTAAGCTCCAAAGAGTAATCGCGATGGCGAAACAGTACGATCGTAAGATTGGAATTTGTGGTCAAGCTCCGAGCGATTATCCTGATGTTGCAAAATTCTTAGTTGAGCAGGGAATTGATTCGATTAGCTTGAATCCGGATTCTGTGCTTAAGACTCGATTGGCGATTAGTGAATTGTAGTGGTTTGAGATGAATGTTTGAAAAGTGTCGTTCCGATGCGCTGACCCGCCCCGGAATGAAATTCGGGGCGAGTGATGCAGTAAACGATTACTTTTCAAACATCCTCTGATAGAGGCGATCGTGCAGCGTTAAGATTGATAGCGAAATGCGTTCAAACTCAAAACTATGTCTGAAACGCCTCCGCTCCATACGCTTGATCCATTGAATCGATTTTCCGATCGAGCAACCGATTACCAAAAATACAGACCCACTTATCCGCAAGCTGCGATCGATAAAATTCTCGCCAATCTCGGTGATCCTGCTCAACTGACTGCTGCTGATATCGGTGCTGGAACGGGAATTTCATCTCGACTCCTTAGCGATCGAGGTGTACAAGTCATTGCGATTGAACCCAATACCGCGATGAGTTCCGAAGCAGAACCTTACCCACGAATTGAATTCCGACAAGCGACCGCAGAACAAACCCAATTACCTGATCAATCTGTTGATTTAGTCACTTGTTTTCAAGCCTTTCACTGGTTCAATGCTGATTCAGCTTTACATGAATTTCGTCGCATTCTCAAACCCTCTGGGGGGCTTGCATTAGTTTGGAACACACGCGATCTCGATGATCCATTCACAGAGGAATACGGTGCATTGTTGCGACAGGTTTCCGAAAAGCATCCGGCACTCGATCGACTATTTGGTCGTAAGGAAACCTTGCCAGAAAACTCGTACTTTCCAACCTTTGAGGAACATCACTTTTCGTTAGAACATGCGCTCGATTTACCTGCATTGATTGGTAACTCGAAAAGTCGATCGTATGTTCCAAACTCTGGAGAATTGCTCGATCGACTCTTAGCCGATCTCGAAGCTTTGTATCAACGTAATGCTGATGAGCAAGGATTCGTTTACATTAAATATCTGACGAGAGTGTTTATTACTGGAGCTTAATCGATGGGATTGCGACTTGATCAGATTGTTCCTTGGGGTCGATCGTTGTCTGAGTATGTTCAGATGTTCGATTTCACCGAAGCAGATTTGCAGAAGAACATTCTCGATTGTGGGAGCGGTCCCGCCAGCTTTAATGCTGAAATGACGCAGCTACAACATACAGTCATCTCTTGTGATCCGATCTATCAGTTTTCCACTCAGCAAATTCAGCAGCGAATTGATGAGACCTACGATGTGATTGTGACGAAAGTGAAGGCGACGCAGGAAAATTTTGTTTGGACGAACTTTCGATCGCCTGAAGATATGGCGCAGTCTCGAATGACTTCGATGCGAAAGTTTCTAGATGATTTCGATTCAGGATTGCAGCAAAACCGCTATCGAACTGATGAACTCCCGAATCTTCCATTTGAAGATCAGCAATTCAATTTAGCACTGTGTTCTCATTTGCTCTTTCTCTACTCGGATCAGTTGGACTTAGAGTTTCACTTGGCATCCATCCTTGAAATGTGCCGAGTTGCTCCTGAAGTGAGGATTTTCCCACTGCTTCTCAACATGACCGGAGAAACTTCGCCATTCGTTGAACCTGTGATGCAAACTTTGAAAGAACAAGGCTATCAAGTCAACCTTCGACAAGTCCATTATGAATTCCAGCGTGGCGGAAATCAGATGTTAGAGATTAAAACGTCGTAGAAATCGCTTGAACGGGACACGTTGGAATACATTGCTCACAAACAATACAGCGCGATCGCGTAAACGATAATCGAAATGACTGTGGATCGAGCGTGAGTGCTTCGGTCGGACACACTCCAGTACACAGCCCACAATCGACACAGGTATTTTCATCGATCGTAATTTCGCGACTCGCAAACGAAACGTGAATATCCTGCGATCGCATCCAATCGATCGACGCATCTAATTGATCAATATCACCCGACAATTCCACAACCAGTTTACCGACCTGATTCGGAGCAACCTGAGCACGAATAATGTTTGCTGCCACGTTGAAATCTTTTGCCAGCCGATAAGTGACAGGCATTTGTACAGAGCGTTTCGGAAAGGTGAGAGTGACTCGCTTTTTCACAGGAGTTCGATCGCTTTTTTCTCATTCTAACGACGAGTTAGACATCCTGCTTTCCATCCCAATCCCGTGATTCCACAGAGCGAATACATAAAGATTTCATGAAGTGTTTTGCGATCGCTCCGCAATTCCGCCAGAATAACCAAGAGTGTTAAGCAACACATCCGATCGCATTTACCCAAGCCCCAATTCGCTGAATTTCTCAGCACCGATCAGGGATACGTGCCTATTCACCTGAATTGGAGTCAAGTTTGGATGACAACATTACAGCAGAATAAAAGAGTTTTCGCCGCACTCACCGTCGCGGTCAGTTTTAGCGCGATCGCGTCTCTCAAAGCCGATGCCGCCATTATTACCGTGAGCGATGTGGGTTCCTGGATTAATGGAACCAATACGATCGCGAATCAAGGATTTAATCTGATTCCAGTTCCAGATAGTCCTGAAGCGCTTTTTTCGGATGTATCAAAGCTCAGTTCGCCCCTCGGTGACATCGAGTTTACGAACAGTGTCAACAAGCGCGAAATTGGAAATGGCTGGCGCACTTGGAGTAATAACTACACAGGCGAAGTTTACTATAGCGGAATCGATGTTCTAGCGCTTGATATCAAGTTGCCGAACCTGAGCGCATTCGATTTATATGTTCAGCCCGATTTCCAGACAGTCTCAACAATTTCGGTGACTGCTCAGAGTGGCATTATCTCTGAGGTTTTGAGTCAAGATGTCGCTGGATTTAGCGGTGCAAAATATTTTGGCTTCTACTCGGATGATCCGCTTGATCCGATTCAATCGATTCAGATATCAGGACCTAATTCGGGTGGATTCGCGATCGGACAATTACGCGGAGCTAAAACAGCCACCATTCCGACTCCATTTTTACTACCGGGAATGATTGGACTCGGTTTGGGACTATGGCGGAAAGCGCGGAGCAGACAAAGTGAAACCTAAGCCAACTTAGTCGGCGAGACTGGGCACTCTGAAGAGGATGATGTGCCCTCCTCGTCTGGTTATATGCTCCCAGTTCTGATTATTGAAGACGATCGATTAGTGCGAAAATTGCTCAAGAAATTACTTCAGCCCCAAGGGTTTGAAGTCGTTGAAGCAATGACCGGAGAAGAAGGTTTAGCACTTGTTTCATCAGTCCGTCCAGCCTTGATTCTATGTGATTGGAACTTACCTGGAATTGATGGGCTTTCAGTTTGTCGCACCATCAAAGCGAATCCTGATTGGTCAGATGTTTACTTTATCTTGCTCACAGCTTACAGTTCGCCTGAACATCATGTGAAAGCATTGGATACTGGAGCCGACGATTTTCTTTCTAAACCAATTCAGATTAAAGAACTCAGTGCAAGATTGAGAGCGGGTTTGAGAGTCTATCGTGCCTTTCAAGAACAGCGGCGACTCGCTCAAGAATTGCAGCTTCAGCAAGAACAATTAGAAACCGAAATGGCAGAGGCAGCCGAGTATGTTCGATCGCTGTTACCTGCACCAATGAACGATCGCATTGTGACGCGATCGCAGTTTCTGCCGTCTCGACAGCTAGGCGGCGATTGTTTCGACTATCATTGGCTCGATTCTGAGTTCTTCGCAATGTATCTCCTAGACGTGTCTGGACATGGATTAGGAGCCGCTTTAGTGTCCGTTACGATTCAGAATGTGCTACGCGCTCAGATTCTTCCTGGCACGAACTTCTATCAGCCTGGATTAGTCCTCACTGCATTGAATGAAGCATTCGCATCAGAAGCGGATTGGTTGAGTGAAACACCCAGCGATCGCTATTTCACGATTTGGTATGGGGTATATAACTATTCCAAACAGTTATTAATGTATTCCAGTGCGGGGCATCCACCTGCGATCGTCGTGTCGGGAAGCTCTCCGAATCATCAAATTCATCGCTTGCGGACTCCTGGAACCCCGATCGGGATGTTTGCTGATTCAAAGTATAAGACTCAGTTTTTCAAAGTTGAGCAAGAAAGTACTTTGTATCTATTTAGCGATGGTATCTATGAAATTCAGCAATCCGATGGAGCAGTTTGGGACTTAGATCAATTCGTGAATTTAATCGATCGACATCATCATTCAGAACAGATCGATAGTTCAGAAACGATCGTGCGAGCGGTGAAGGATTTGAAATGCGATCGAGATTTCGACGATGATTGTTCGCTGTTGCAGATCAAATTGCGATAGATTCTTGTTACCAGAACATAGGAATGCTGGGCATTAGAGCACACCTAACACCCAGCACCTAGCACCTAATTCCTATCGCACCGCCTTCGCCTGAACAAACTCCGCCTGATCCGCAAAAATCGGAAAAAACTGAATCACATCCGCAAGCTCTAGCAGCATCCGAATTTCTTTCTTCATTGCACATATCGCCAGAGTTCCTTGTGCTGCATTCACCGCCTTCAACGAACTGACCAATGCTCCCAGACCAGAGCTATCCATAAACGTCGCCTGCTCGAAATCGACTAAAATTTCGCTCTTCCCTGCTGCTACTGAATCAAGAACATCTTGCTTAAATTCTTTTGCTTGAGTGTGACCCAGAATGCCACAAACCTTGATAACTTTCACGGGATGGCTCATTGCAACTCACCTAAGTATTGGATCAACTAGCTTTGTAACTGCTTCATCAACAAACAGTTCTATCCCATAAAGCCCTGATATTTCCCTGAGTTCTTTATGTAGAATTTCAGATCTTTCCGCAATTTTTCGCGATCGCTCAACCCGGTCTTTCCGTAATTTCAACCTGTGTGAATCACGCTTCAAACCAGTATTGTTTGGGTGTAAATTCAGACAAATTCGCCCCCTGAATTTAAGGACGGTTCTCGATCTAGCCCCCACTCAAACTAATGACAAACCGTGTTTCGCCTGCTCTTGCGATTCCAGCCAGTATGCTGATCTTAGGCTATTCTTTACCAAGCTGGAGTTTACCGCTGTCTCCCGGCGATCGCATTAAGCTTACGATTCCAGAAGGTGAACTATTCAACGGCACTTATGAAGTGAACTTAGACGGAACCCTAAACATTCCACATCTACAACCGATTACCGTTGCGGGTCTAGAACCTGCTCAAATCGAACAAACTTTAACGGCTGCATTTATCGATCGCAAGTTATTTAATCCTGCATTTATTCAAACAACAGTTCAGGTAGTGGAATGGGCAGCGATTCAAGTCAATGTTTCAGGTGCAACCTTTCAACCTGGAAGAATTCTAATCAATCAGCGGACTCCTGATGCTCGTGCTCGCATTACACAAGCTTCTGGAGACTATTCGCCTGAACGGTTTTTGACGGCTGCAATCCGAGCGGCAGGGGGTGTGATGCCAAATGCAGACCTTGAGAATGTGCAATTGATTCGCAACGGGGAAACACAAACGATCGATTTAAGGGGCGTGCTCGAAGGGGATCACTTTAATGATGTTCCATTGATGGCTGGCGATCGCATTGTGATCCCTGATGCTGGAAAGTTTCAAAATAAGCTAGTCAGACCATCGCAAATCACGATCGAGGGTGTCCGTATCTTTCTATCGAATCTAACTCAGCCTGCTGCGGGAAATGCCGGAAATGCAAGTGCAGGCATTAGTCGGGATGCAACTGCCTTTAAGTATGGCTCACGAATGTCTCAGGCGGTGATTGCCGGGAATTGTGCGGGTGGGAGTGCGAGTAATGCGAGACGCAGAGCGGTGTTAGTGAGGACTGATCGCATGACTGGAAAAACTCAGGTTGTCGATCGTTCAATTGAGGATCTGCTGCGGAATTCGATCGAAGATGCCAACAATCCATTGTTACTACCCGACGATGGAATTGCTTGTTACGACTCGAAATCGACGAATTTGAGAGGGGTTGCAGAAACGTTATCTACCATTTTTTCACCGTTTTCGCTGCTGTTTAACCTGTTTCGATAATGCGTTCAGATCCACCCAAGCCAAGCGAGAAAGGGCAATGGCGAGTTTATCTTCTGTTGTGGCTATTGATTAACACCACAATTTGGAGTGCAGCAATTTTATATCTGAAAAAAGCAAAGCCAACCTATATCAGTGAATGGGCATTGATTTTGCCGGGAACAGGTCCAGGAGTCAGCGTGAACTTACCGGAGATTGGGCAAGCCAGTTCATCGAGTAATTCAGCATTTGGAGGCGCTTCTTCTGATCCGCGTGCAAACTATCAATTTATTGCAACGAGCGATGCTGTTTTGGGACGGGCAGCAACTCAGATGAATTTGTCGATCGAGGATTTTGGCAAGCCGCGTGTGAAACTGCTCGACAATACAACCATCATGACGTTTCAGGTGACGGGAGCAACACCAGAGCAAGCTCAGCAAAAATCGAAAATCATGTATCAAGCTTTGGTGCAACGATTGAGTGAACTCAGAGTCGAAGAACTGGGACGACGCGATGAAGGTGTACAAGCCACAATGAAAGCGGCACAATCGAAGTTACATCAAGCACAAAAACGACTTTCAGCTTACAAAGTATCATCAGGATTAAGCTTTCAGGGACAGGTTGAGAATCTATCGGTGAATGTAGAACAACTGCGAAGACAGCGATCGGAGATGTTGGCAAAACGTCAGCAAACCGGAACTCGCCTTGCTCAGTTAGCGACCAGTTTAGGCATCACACCCGATCAAGCCGCGAAAGCTTTCGTGTTACAAGCCGATCAGCAATTTCAACAGAATCTAAAAGACTATAGTGAATCAAGCGCGAGTTTGGTAGTTCTGCTCTCGAAATGGGGTGAAAATCATCCGAATGTGGTGAAAGAGCAAGCGAGACAGCAAGCTGCACAGATTGCGATCGCACAACGCAGTACAGAACTATTAAAGCAAGCAGTTGCTCCACAACTATTAGAATTTCTACAATTAGGCAGTGATCAAGGTGCAGGTCGATCGAGCTTATTTCGCGATTTGATTACGACCCAAGCAGAATATGAAGGCTTTAATGCAGAGGTAGAAAGCTTAGAGCAACAGATTAAACAATTAGATAATCGGTTGAGTGGATTAGCTCAAGGACAATCAACGTTAGAGAATCTGAAGCGCGATGTTCAAACCGCAGAAGCCGTATTTGCCTCGACACTCGCTCGAATTGATTTGAGCAAATCAGATATTTTCACAGCCTATCCATTAACTCAACTCGTTGCAGAGCCTTCGTTACCAGAATCGCCGAGTACTCCGAAGAAGTCATTAGTCTATCTGGGTGCAGGATTGGGATCAATGTTATCCGGTGCGGCTCTAACCTTATTAGCAATGCGGAAAAGACTGTTAAAGCTCTATCAGAATCGCAAATCACAATCTGCATCAAGCTCGGAGCAGACAGCCTTATGAAGCCGGAAAACTTTGCAGAGAAAGCCATCTGGTACACGCTCCTCTGGACGTATGGGTATTTCATCATTGGAGGCTTGTATGTTGTTGGCTGTGTGATTGGCTGGATTATTTTTGGCTACTGGCTCAAGGTTTGGTATTTTCAGACCGAGGACACACCTGAAGAAGACCGGATTCGGATTCCGATCGCAATTTGGATCTGGATTATTGGAATGCTCGTTCAGCAAGTTGCGCTAATCATGGGACATCTCGACTTTAATTTAGGACTGGGAACGATTATTAAATCGTCGATCGGTTGGGCAAAAGGTTGGGCGCTTCTCGCATTGTTCCCGCTGCTTGGAACGCTTAAAATTCGTGCAGAGTTACTTTATCGAATTGCTTGTATTGTTGGACTACAAACCCTATTAGTTTTTCCAATTTTCTACCTATTTTATTTACTTAGATTGCCTGCACAGCCTTATGTTTCACCATTGCGGGTGGTAGGAGGTCCGGGTCCTGAATTCTTCGCCCCAACCTTCTACGAGATTGATCCCGAAAACATGCAGCCGCGTTGGAGAATGTTCACGCCTTGGGCACCTGCACTGGGATTTATGGGCAATATCTATTTCTTTCTAGCAATCCGAGAGAAGAATCTGAAATGGCGAATCATTGGAATGATCGGAGCCGTGTTTATGTGTTCGGTCTCGGTTTCGCGACTCGCACAGATTTCGATCCCGATCGTGGCTGGAGTCACATTACTGTTATCGAGTTTAGGAAAGCCGATCGCATTAATCATGCTCAGTTTTGCCAGCGGTATTTTCGGCATTGTTGCCCCGACTGTGTTTGATGCAGTTCAGCAATTTCAGGAGAACTTCAAAGCACAGCGAGCGGGATCATCGAGAGTTCGGGCAGCATTGGGAAGAATCGCGATCGAGCGTTGGCAGAATGATGCACCAATCTGGGGGCATGGCATTGTTGAAACCGGACCACACATGGTCGAATTTATGCCGATCGGATCACATCACAGTTGGTATGGATTGCTATTCGTTAAAGGGATTGTGGGATTCTTCGGGTTAGCGATTCCGATGCTGTGGAGTTTTTTCGATTTAGTGTTGAAATCACAGACGAGTAAAACAGCGCAAACTGGGCTAAATATGTTGGTGATTTTATTTCTCTATACCTTTGGCGAGAACTTAGAAATCCTGGTGTATCTGACTTATCCCGCATTCTTGATGCTCGGCATTGCTCATTGCGAACCGATTCAACTCAAAAAATTAGTACAACCCCATGAAACCAAGGATTGTTCACCTATTAGATGATCAGAATGTCGGCGGAGTTAGACGATGGATTCAGAGCATTTCTGATTCTCGGCTCAACACTCAGTTTGATTTTGAACTCGTGCGATCGACAGAACAATTACACAAGCCTGATCTGGTCATCTGCCACAATCCGAGTTCCTGGAAGCGATCGCTGAATCTTCTCAAGATTAAGCTTCGAGGAATTAAGTTAGTGATCGATGAACATCACTACTGCGAGGGGTTTGAGAGCTTAAACGTTCCGTCGCTTAGCCGATTTCGAGCGATGTTGAAATGGAATTATGGAATTGTCGATCGAGTTGCTTCAGTCTCTCAAGGACAATCCGATTGGATGCGGAAATATCAATTAGTGCAACCGAGTAAGCTCTCAACCATTCCGCTTTCAACTCAGTTCGATCACTTTCTCGAAGTTCCGAAAAAACAGCTTCAAAAACCCTTGATTCTTGGTGCATACGGACGATTCTCCCGCCAAAAAGGATTTGATACATTACTCAGAGCAATGCAGCAAGTTCCAGCCTCTAAAGTTCAGCTTTATTTAGGTGGCTATGGGGAAGATGAGAGCTTATTGAAAACGTTAGCAGCAGATCTATCCAATGTGAAATTCTGGGGATCAGTGCAAGATGTTCCAGGGTTCTTATCGGCTTGTGATGCGATCGTGATTCCGTCGCGTTGGGAACCAGGAGGAACCGTTTGTATTGAAGCGAAAGCAGCGGGTAAACCTGTGATTGTTTCAAGCGTTGATGGATTGACAGAACAAGTGCAGGATTGCGGAATGGTTGTTCCCCCGGATGATCCGGTTCAGTTGGCAATGGCGATCGACACTTTCATTAATCTAGCTCCCGAACAAATCGAAGCTTGGGGAAACAATGCTCGAAACTCAGTTCGCAATTCCTGGGAGCAGCACGTTACAGCCTGGGACACGTTCCTTTGGAATCTTTTAGGTGAAGTCCGATGATCGATCAAATTCGCCAAAAGTTTTCCAGTCGATTTATTCAAAACTTAGGATGGCTAAGTCTTTCAGAGCTTGTAATCCGAGTCGTTCGACTTGCAACAACTGTGATTTTAGCCCGATTTCTCTCTGAGTATGATTATGGACTCGCTGCGATCGTGCTCACGGTTAATGAGTTCACTCAAATGCTCACTCGCTGTGGTATCAGTGCAAAACTCATTCAAGTCGAAGAAGAACGCTTAGAAAGTTTAGCAAATTCAGCTTACTGGTTAAGTTGGCTGATCTATGTAGGATTGTTCTTGATTCAGTGTATTGCAGCTTTTGCGATCGCAGCCTTTTACCGAGACAATCAACTAATTTTCCCAATTTGTGCCACGGCGATTATCTATCTAATTGTTCCAATCGCACAAATTCAAGCCACGTTAATTCAGCGTGAAAATCGTCTCAAAATCATTGCAGTGACTAACGCGCTCCAAATCTCGATCGGGAATGTTTTGACTGCTGTTTTCGCCTTTCTCGGCTTTGGCATGTGGGCAATTATTCTACCTAGAGTATTAGTTGCTCCACTGTGGGTAATCATTAACTATCGATATCATGCTTGGCGACCAAAACAATGGACAACTGATCATTGGGGTGAACTCTTTCGATTCGGGCGACATGTTCTCGGTGTCGAACTATTAAAAACGCTAAGGAATAACTTAGATTATCTAATTGTTGGGCGAATGATCGGAGTGAGAGAACTCGGACTCTACTATTTCGCCTTCAATGCAGGTTTAGGAATCAGTCTGAGCTTTATTACTGCAATCAACACTGCTTTGTATCCTCACTTGTGTGCTGTTCGATCGAACTGGCAACAATTCAGAGCGCGATATTTTCACAGCCTTAAAATCACAGCATTCATCATTGTTCCGATCGTACTTTTACAATCTAGTCTTGCTCCGATCTATGTTCCGATCGTCTTTAGCCCAAAGTGGATCGAAGCAATTCCAATTCTGATTTTGATTTGCCTCTCTGCGATTCCTCGACCGTTTGCGGAAGCGGCTTCTGCGGTTTGGTTAGCGATCGACAAACCCAAAATCGACTTAATTGGCAGCGTGATTTTTACGATCGTATTAGCGATCGCGCTATTCATCGGAACACATTGGCAATTAACCGGAGTTGCTATCTCCGTACTCGCGACTCATGCAATTTTTCAACCCTTATTTACCCTCTTGACAACCCGTTTTGTAATGCAACGCTCATCAGTTAAACAATCATTTTCCTAATTAGCAATGAAATTCTTAAAGTTTCTGTAGGCTTTAACTAGGAAAGCGGGAATTTTAATGAAGAAAGCATGATTCCCTGTTGCTTATCTATTTCTAAATCAGAGTGTGTCCTCCGTCTTCACCGTAGTTCTTTTATGAATTGCGGATAGCTGTACTCTGTGTGCAATCTTGGTATGAAAAAGGTTTCTGTCATTGTCCCGGTCTACAACGTTGAGCACTATATTGCTAAAACGATCCGCTCTGTTCTTGCTCAAACTTATCCTGCATTTGAACTCATTATTGTTGATGATGAATCGCCCGATCGCAGTATCGATATCTGTAAACAGTTCAACGATCCCCGCATTCGGTTTATTCATCAAAAGAATCGTGGTCTAGCAGGAGCCAGAAACACTGGAATTCGCCATGCACAGGGAGATTATATTGCACTCCTCGATAGTGATGATCTCTGGTTGCCAACCAAGCTAGAACAGCACGTCAAACACCTAGAACAATCGCCTGAAGTTGGAATTAGCTTTAGTCGATCGGCGTTTATTGACGAAGCCGATCAGCCGCTCGGTGTCTATCAAATGCCGAAGCTCAAAGACATTACCGGATCACATTTACTTTGTCGGAACCCGATCGGGAATGGTTCTGCACCTGTGATTCGGCGGGAAGTTCTAGATGCGATCGCATTCTCCGATAACCTTTATGGCACTGAAGAAACCTTTTACTTTGACGATCGCTTTAGACAGTCCGAAGATATCGAATGCTGGATTCGAGTGATTCTACAAACGAACTGGAAAATCGAAGGCATTCCTGATGCGCTCACCTTGTATCGCGTGAACACTGAAAGCCTTTCTGCGAATGTTCTGAAGCAGTTAGCCTCCTGGGAACAAGTGGTCGAAAAAACTCGCACCTATGCTCCCGATGTTGTTGCTCAATGGGAAGATACTGCACGAGCTTATCAACTTCGATATCTCTCGCGTCGCTGTGTTCGGATGCAAGATGGTGCAATGGCAGTGAGATTATTTCATCGATCGCTGTTCACAAACTGGAAAATCATTACTGAAGAACCGCGTCGAACCATCATTACCGGAGCCGCCGCCTACTTACTTTGGGCACTCCCGAAACCGCTGTATCACTGGAGCGAAACCCTTGCGCTGAAAGTGACTGGAGCGAGTCAAAAACGCCGGATTCAGAGCGAACAATTTTCTGGGGCATCGGCATGAAAGTGTTGCTTGTCTGTTCCTCTGGTGGACATTTCAAAGCGCTTTATCAGTTACGTCCATTCTGGGGAGCGCGAGATCGGCATTGGGTGACATTCCGAACAACGATGACAGAAGCTCAATTAGAAGGGGAAATTGTGGATTGGGCATGGAGTCCAACCAATCGCAATCTACCGAACCTGATCCGGAACATGGGATTAGCTTGGAAGATTCTCCGACGAGATCGACCTGATTTAGTAATTTCGACTGGGGCAGGAGTCGCCGTTCCGTTCCTCATGCTCGGTAAGTTACTCGGAAGCCAAACCATCTTTATCGAATCAATCACTCGCGTGAATGATCTCAGCTTATCGGCAAAGTTAAGCCTCCCGTTTCTCAATGTGCTGTATGTTCACTGGTCACAGTTACAGCGACGTTACCCTAAAGCGAAATTAATCTCGGATTAGCTCATGATTCTTGTTACTGTTGGAACTGAACAATACGCATTTGATCGCTTAATGTCTTGGGTTGCAATTCTGATGCAAAACGGATTGATTCAAGAAGAAGTGATTGTTCAATGTGGGGCTTCAAAGCGGCTTCCACCAAATGTGACGGCTCATAAAACGATTCCCGTCGATCGCTTCATGCAACTCGTTCAACAAGCCCGTTTCGTGATTAGTCACTGTGGCGAAGGTTCGTTGTTGATGTTGGAAGAGATTGGAACACCTTATATCTTAGTTCCCCGGAGTGTTCGATTTCAGGAACATGTCGATGATCACCAAGTTGAACTCGCGATCGCACTTGAAAGCATCGGAGTAGAAATTGCGTGGTCGCCCGGAGATTTAGTTAGGTTCATCACGACCGCATCGAGCGCATCTAAAGTGTTATCAATTCCATCCGTACAGGCACTGTGCTATCAGTTAAGCCTTGATTCCGCTCGATTGTCCAAGTCTGCTGCTTAGTCCTGTGAGGTCAACATGATTCAACAGCCTTCGATCGCTTTTCCAGTCACACAAACTGAAGAACTTTACTTAGTGCAACTTCCCGCATTGTTAACGGTGACTGAAGCAGTAGCATTCCGTGCCAAGTGTCGAGAATTGATCGAAGCGAAACCGACTCCAACCAAAATTATTCTCGATTTTGCTCAAACGACCTTTATTGATAGTAGTGCGATCGGTGCTCTCGTGATGTGTCTTAAAGCTGCACGATCGCGACAAATTGAACTGGTACTTTGGAGTGTTAAGCCTGAGATTCTGACGATTCTAGAGTTAGCCGATCTCCATCAACATTTCACGATCGAGTCCGAAACCGTTCCGCTCGAACCTCAGCCCCAACCCCAGATCGAAGCGACTCATCCTTCAATTCAATCGAAAACCAAAAGAGCGATCGACATTCTGGGTGCAATTGTCGGTTTAGGAATTACAGCCGTTGTATTTGTGCCGATTGCGATCGCGATTAAGCTTGATAATCCCGGTGCAGTTCTATTCTCTCAAACTCGCTGTGGTCACATGGGGCGGCGATTTCAGGTTTGGAAGTTCCGCTCGATGGTGACAAATGCCGAACAATTAAAAGCACAAGTGGAAAATCAGAACGAAGGTGCATTTTTCAAGAATGAGAATGACCCACGGATTACGAGAGTCGGGCGATTCCTACGCAAGACGAGCTTAGATGAGTTCCCGCAGTTTTGGAATGTGCTGCGGGGGGAAATGAGTCTAGTTGGAACTCGTCCCCCATTGCCCGAAGAGGTCGATCGCTATGAAATCTCGAACTGGCAGCGGCTCAATGTTAAACCGGGAATTACTGGAGAATGGCAAGTACATGGTCGATCGAAGATTCGCAACTTTGAAGAGGTCATTCAGTTAGATTTGCGGTATCAAGAACGCTGGAGCTTGAAGTATGATCTACAGCTACTACTCAAAACCGTGATGGTTCTGTTCAAGAAAGATAGTGCGTTTTAACAATCGCAGGAGTGCATCTACCATGAACAATCTCGCATCAATAGAAGGTGTCATTCACTTCGATCGATTGATTGTTCAAACGGATTTAAGCGCAATTCCACAGGTTCTATCGTGGTTTGAAGCGTTCCAGCAGGCTCCAGTTTCTCAAGTAGTTTGGCTGCAAGGACAGATTGCACTGGTGGAAGGCTTTACTAATGCTGTTCGACACGCTCATGCCCAATTTCCTAAACAAACGCCAATCGCGATCGAGGCAGGTACCTATCCGAATCGGCTCGAAATTCGAGTTTGGGATCAAGGTTCACCGTTTGATTTAGCGGCGTTAATCGATCGCGTTGAGCAAGACTATCCGAATCCCTTGGAACACGAAGCTCACTGGGGCGCGACATTGTTCAAGAAGCTCAAAGATCAGCACAATTGGAACATTGAATATCGTTGCGCTCGTGAAGCTCAAAACTGCTTAAATCTGACGAAGTTTTATTAGAGTGCATCGGGTCGATTCCGAGCGATCGTGGTCGTTCTGCCATTTGTTGCGATTTTTGCCGATCCTGTTCTAATTGCTGCTCTGCCTCTTCTGCTCGTTGCCGTTCTTATTCTGCTCTCTGTTGTGCCTGTTCAAGCATTTGATTAATCTCAGCAAACGAGAAAAAGGGCATTCCGTCCGGGCAATACAATTCTAATTCTGTGCCCAAATCAAATCGAACACCCAATCGGGGACTAACCCAACCCGATATTGACTCAATTCGATCGAGTAATCCATCCTCAGAGCGAATCCAGCCGCTTAACTGAATACGATCGGGATTATACACGTAATATTCTTCGACTCCATACGTGTGATAAAACAGCAATTTCCGCTCCATTTCAGGCTGTGTCTTGCTCAGAGACAGAATTTCAAACACGACTTGCGGCGGTAAATTATCTTCGTTCCATTGTTGATAAGAACCGCGATCGCCTTTTGGTCTTCCAAATACGACCATTGCATCCGGAGCGGCGCTTAATTGATTGTTGCCCTCAACCGGATACCACAGCAAATCACCCGCCACGGATACGTTCGGATCATCCGCGAACAACCATTCTAGATTCTGTTCGATCACCACAATCCAGCGAAATTGCTTCGTATTATCCGCCATCGGTTTGCCGTCACTTTCCGGGTAAAAGACCTCGCGCTTATCGAGGTTCTGCTGCTGGGTTACCATCGGGCGGATCTCCTGCAACGATCTGATTTCTCCTCACTATAGTACAGGCGACTTAATTTTTCACGCCTCACTGAAGAAATGCGAGAATAGGCAACAGTGAAAGAAGGCATAACACTATGGTGAGTGAAGTTAAAACAGTTCAAGGTCGCGGGATTCCATTAGTCGGAAATGACATTGATACCGATCGCATTATCCCGGCAAGATTTCTACGCTGCGTCACATTCGATGGATTAGGAGCGCAAGTATTCGCGGACGATCGCGCTCAATTACAAGGACAGCATCCGTTTGATCAGCCACAATACCAAGGTGCAACCGTTCTGATTGTGAATGGTAACTTTGGCTGTGGATCGAGTCGGGAACATGCACCGCAAGCGATCGCGAAATGGGGCATTCAAGCGATCATCGGGGAAAGCTTTGCGGAAATTTTCTTTGGGAACTGTGTCGCGATCGGGATTCCTTGTATTACGGCTGATCCAAGTGTTACAAGCCAACTTCAAAAGCGAGTCGAAGCTGATCCACAACTAGAAGTATTGATTGATCTAAAGCAATTGAAAGTGCAGTGTGGATCATTCGAGGCTGATATTACGATGCCATCAGGAGCACATCAAATGCTGACTTCTGGAACGTGGGATGCGTGTGGTCAGTTAGTTGCACAAGCGGATCAGATTCGAGCAACTGCCGCAAACTTACCTTATGTATCTTGGAGTCGATGAGCTTCTACCAAGTGGTGTAAGGATGCTGTGCGAGATTGGAATTGTAGTAGCGCGGATTATGTGAGACATCTTCTCCGATCCATTCAGGAAGTTTGATCGCTTGATCCGCACTTTTTAGCTCAACTTCTGCGATCGTTAATCCTCGATTTGCGCCTAAAAACTCATCCACTTCCCAAACTAATCCATTCAATTCAATCTTGTGACGATACTTCTCAATCAATGGCGGTTTGCATAAGTGATCTAACATCTGTGTCGCATCCTCAACCGGAATTTCGTACTCATACTCTGCACGAGAAATTCCTTGAGTCATGCCTTTGATCGTAATGAAACCGCGATCGCGAATTACTCGAATTCTCACTGTACTTTCAAGTGTCGGAATATAGCCTTGCCGATAGAGTTCTCCTTGAGCAAGATTCCGCCATTGATCGTTTTTCACTAAGAACTTCCGCTCAATTTCAACACCCATTGTTCTAACCCCCCTGACTGTGTAGAAACAGGAAGGCATCAACTTCTGCGCCCGTCGGTTGAGCATCGATCGCACCGGGTCTCATCGTCGTTAGAGCGCCTGCTGCACTGGCATATTGCACAATGCGATCGGCATCTTCTTTGACTTCAGCTAATTGATGCTGACAAAGCTGGTGAACAAATCCTGCTAAGAAACTATCCCCTGCACCTGTTGTGTCTTCGACCTCGATCGAGAATGCTGGAACTTTCCCTTCTTTCTGACTTAAGCAATAAGCACATCCCTTTTCCCCCGCAGTCACAAGCACTCCTTCTAAGCTTTCCAGCCGATGAGCAATCACGCCGGGATCAGTCGTATCAAACAACCATTCCGCCTCTTCCTCTGCAAGCTTCAGGTAATCTGCACGTTTAATCAGGTTATGAATCATTCCAGGCGCAATGCTTTGGTCGTTCCAAAACACAGGTCGCCAGTTTACATCTAAAACAACTTTAACGAAAAATTGCTCACACAATTCAAGGGCACGTTCGATCGCGGCTCGACTCTCTGGATACGCCAATAACAATGTTCCAATCACCAAATAATCCGCGTGCTGAAATAGCTCAACCGGAATGCGATCGGCGTTCAAGTGTGTGTCTGCGAATTCTGTTGTATCCCGCTTGTCTCCGAACGCGACGAAACTGCGATCGCCTGTTTCCGATCTCAACACCAAAACCGTTCGCGTCGGTGCTGGATACGTTTGAATTCCGCTGGTATCGACCTGAATCGAATTGAGCAAATCAATCAGCGATCGACCCAATTCATCCTCGCCCACACAGCCGACAAACGCGCTCGGTGTGCCTAGTTTCGTCAGTGCACAAGCAACATTCGCGGGAGCGCCCCCTGGGTATGAAGTCCAGGAAGTCACCGATTCGAGCGGCAATCCAGGCTGATTGGAAATGCGATCGAACAAAATTTCGCCTAAACAAATCACGCGGGGGTGCATTACGGTTTCATCTTCGAGTGTTTCCTTTATAGTATTTACGATCGCTCTTTTGAAACCTAAAGAATTCACGATGCTTCCTTTACCTCCTGGAAAATTGGGTCTACCGCTGATCGGTGAAACCTATGAGTTTCTCTCTGATCCACAGTTCATTGAAAAGCGCTATCGCAAACATGGCGCAGTTTTTAGAAGTCACATTCTCGGAAAACCAGCGGTGTTTATGGTCGGCTCAGAAGCAGTCGAATTTCTGCTTTCCAGTGGATTCGAGAATTTTTCTTGGCGGGAGGGCTACCCGGAGACGTTTCATAAATTATTAGGTCGATCGCTGTTTGCCCAAGAAGGTGAAGAACACCGCCGAAATCGCCGCTTGATCATGCCTACATTCCACGGGGCAGCGTTGGCGCGATATTTTGACACGATGGATAAATTAATTAGTAAATACTTAGTGAGATGGGAGCAGCAACACGAACTTAAATGGTTTGATGAGTTCAAGCAATTGACGTTTGAGATTGCAAGTCAGATTTTTCTAGGAACAGATACGAGTGATGAATCGAAACGACTGAGTGATGTATTTGCAACACTAACTGCTGGATTTTTTGCATCTCCAAAGCTGCCTGGTAGTAAGTTTCATCAGTCTATGAAAGCGCGTCAAGTACTTTTAGCGCATCTAGATCAAGTGATTGAACACCGTAGGCAACAACCGACCGATGATGCGCTGAGTCTGTTGATTCAAGCTGAAGATGAGAATGGCGATCGCTTAAGCCATCAAGAAATTCGCGATCAAGCCTTGCTTCTCTTATTTGCAGGACATGAAACGACGACAACAATGCTCACTTGGTTCGCTTTAGAACTCGCACAGCATCCTGATGTTTTAGAAAAAGCGCGATCGGAACAAAGAACCTTCGATCGCACAATCACATTAGATCAACTCTCGAAAATGCCTTACCTAGATCAAATCTGGAATGAGGTAGAACGCCTGCACCCTCCGGTTCCAGGCGGCTTCCGAGGTGTGATTAAACCTTTTGAATTCAACGGCTACCAGATTCCTCAAGGTTGGATAGCTCAGTACTCGATTTACTTCACTCATCGATTGCCCGAACTGTATCCGAATCCTGACGTGTTTGATGTCGATCGCTGGAAAGACACAAAGCAAAAACCCTTTAGCCTAATCGGTTTCGGGGGTGGTTCTCGTATCTGTGTCGGGCTTGCTTTTGCCAAACTCGAAATGAAACTCATCGCGGCTCATCTCTTGCGAAACTACACTTGGGAGCTTTTGCCAAATCAAAGCTTTAAGCCTGTGTTCTTTCCAACACTCAGACCAAAAGACGGTTTGAAAGTGCGATTCCGACCATTAAGAGAACTTTAATACAAAGCAATGAACTCCTAGACTTTCTTGATTTACGTTCAGTTAGCTAAAAAGCGTATCCTGCTTTACTGTTTCTGCAAATCAGGTGTAATTCTGCGAAATAGATAAAGCCACAACAGAAATCTAAACGAAACCCTCTAGAATGTATTGGATTTAGTGAAGAGAGCAGATTAAAGACTATGCCCCGTCGCCAAGACCTCCATAAGATTTTGTTAATCGGTTCCGGTCCGATTGTGATCGGGCAAGCTTGTGAGTTCGATTATTCGGGAACTCAAGCCTGTAAAGCCCTGCGAGATGAAGGATTTGAAGTGATTTTGGTCAATTCCAATCCCGCCACAATCATGACCGATCCGGAGACTGCCGATCGCACTTATATTGAGCCGCTAACTCCCGAACTGGTTGAACAAATCATTATCAAAGAGCGCCCCGATGCGTTACTCCCAACAATGGGCGGTCAGACGGCGCTGAATTTGGCGGTGTCGTTGGCGAAAAGTGGCGTTCTGGAAAAGTACAACGTTGAACTGATCGGAGCGAAATTGCCTGCGATCGAGATGGCGGAAGATCGCAAGCTGTTCAAAGAGGCGATGGAGCGTATTGGGGTTGGGGTCTGTCCGTCGGGATTGGCGGAAACGCTAGAGGAAGCAAAAACGATCGGGCAACAAATCGGGACGTATCCGCTCATTATTCGCCCGGCATTCACGATGGGCGGTTCAGGCGGTGGAATCGCATATAACCAACAAGAATTTGAGGAAATTGCTCAATCGGGACTCGATGCCAGTCCGGTATCGCAAATTTTGATCGAGAAGTCGCTGCTCGGTTGGAAAGAGTACGAGCTTGAAGTGATGCGCGACATGGCGGATAACGTCGTGATTATTTGTTCGATCGAGAACTTAGATCCGATGGGAATTCACACAGGCGATTCAATTACGGTCGCGCCTGCTCAGACGTTGACGGATAAGGAATATCAAAGACTTCGGGATGCTTCGATCAAAATCATTCGCGAAATTGGTGTGGAAACGGGCGGATCGAATATTCAATTTGCGGTCAATCCGGTGACGGGTGAAGTGGTCGTGATTGAAATGAATCCGCGTGTGTCTCGGAGTTCGGCTCTGGCTTCTAAAGCGACAGGATTCCCGATCGCGAAAATGGCAGCAAAACTCGCAGTCGGATATTCGCTCGATGAAATTCCGAATGATATTACGAAGAAGACTCCCGCAAGTTTTGAACCCACGATCGATTATGTCGTGACCAAAATTCCGCGATTTGCGTTTGAGAAATTCCCTGGTTCGCAACCGTATCTAACGACTCAGATGAAATCGGTTGGGGAAGCGATGGCGATCGGGCGGACGTTTCAAGAATCGTTTCAGAAAGCATTACGATCGCTCGAAACCGGACGGGCGGGATGGGGCTGTGATAAGCAGGAAGTGTTGCCGAGTTTAGAACAGATTCGAGCCGGATTGAGAACGCCGAATCCCGACCGGATCTTTACGGTTCGACATGCGATGTTGATGGGAATGCCTGTTGATGAAATTTTTGAATTAACGAACATTGATCCCTGGTTCCTCGATAAGTTGGCGGATTTGCTTGAAACTGAGAAAGCACTGAAGCGATCGACGCTGAAAGATTTAACGGTCGAAAAGCTGTTGGCAATTAAGAAAAAGGGATTTAGCGATCGTCAAATTGCCTTCGCCACTAAATCCACTGAAGATGAGGTTCGCGCTCATCGAAAATCACTCGGTATCGTTCCGGTCTACAAAACCGTTGATACTTGTGCGGCAGAATTTGAGGCATTCACGCCTTATTACTATTCGACGTACGAAGAAGAGACTGAGGTTCTGCCATCGGATAAGCGGAAAGTGATGATTCTCGGTGGTGGACCCAATCGGATCGGACAGGGGATCGAGTTCGATTACTGCTGCTGTCATGCGTCGTTTGCACTGCGGGAAGATGGCTACGAAACGATCATGGTCAACTCGAATCCTGAAACCGTTTCGACCGATTACGACACCAGCGATCGACTTTATTTCGAGCCGCTTACGAAAGAAGATGTGCTCAACATCATCGAAGCGGAACAGCCTGAAGGGGTGATTATTCAATTCGGAGGACAAACGCCGCTAAAACTCGCAGTTCCGCTCGATAAATTCCTCAAAGAAGGCACTGTCTCAACGAAGATTTGGGGAACTTCACCCGACTCGATCGATACCGCAGAAGATCGCGAACGATTTGAACAAATCCTGCGCGAATTGAACATCCAACAGCCTGCAAACGGAATTGCCCGCGATTACTCAGACGCGAAGAAAGTTGCCCGCCAAATCGGATATCCCGTGGTGGTGCGTCCGAGTTATGTCTTGGGCGGACGAGCAATGGAAATCGTCTACTCGGATCAAGAACTCGAACGTTATATGACGTATGCGGTTCAGGTTGAGCCGGATCATCCGATTTTGATCGATCGATTCTTAGAGAACGCGATCGAAGTCGATGTCGATGCGATCGCTGACCAAACTGGAAATGTCGTGATCGGCGGCATTATGGAACACATCGAACAAGCCGGAATTCACTCCGGCGACTCGGCTTGCTCGATCCCAACGGTGACATTAAGTCCGGACATTGTCGATCAAATCCGCACCTGGACGATTCAGCTCGCAAAAGCGCTCAAAGTGATCGGCTTAATGAACATTCAGTTCGCGGTTCAAGGCGATCAGGTTTACATCATCGAAGCGAACCCACGAGCATCCCGAACGGTTCCATTTGTCTCTAAAGCGATCGGCATTCCGCTAGCAAAAATGGCATCTCGAATCATGTCCGGGAAGTCTCTGGCAGATCTCAATTTCACTCAAGAAGTGATCCCGCAGCATATTTCTGTTAAGGAAGCAGTTCTTCCGTTTGAGAAATTCCCAGGAACCGATACGATTCTCGGACCTGAAATGCGATCGACCGGAGAAGTGATGGGGATCGATTCCGATTTCGGAAAGTCTTATGCGAAAGCGGAATTGGCAGCGAGTCAGCGACTTCCCCGTCAAGGAACCGTTTTTGTCTCGATGAACGATCGCGAAAAATCTGCGGTTGTGCCAGCGGTGAAAGAATTGATGGAACTTGGCTTTAAGGTTGTTGCGACTTCTGGAACTCGTAAAGCCTTGAAAGAACACGGTCTCGATGTTGAACTGGTTCTGAAGCTGCACGAAGGAAGACCGCATGTATTGGACTCGATCAAAAACGAGCAGATTCAGTTGATCATCAACACTCCGGCGGGACAAGAAGCGCACGAAGACGATCGTTTAATTCGTCGAACGGCGCTAACGTACAAGATCCCGATGATTACGACGATCGCGGGTGCAAAAGCGACGGCTGCGGCGATTCGATCTTTACAGGCTGAAAAGCTTACCGTGAGCGCACTGCAAGACTACATCACACACTAAGTCGTTGGGAGCGGTACTAAGTGTAAGAGGATGTTTGAAAAGTGTCGTTGATCGCCCCGACCCACCCCGGAATGAATTCGGGGCTAACAGAACGAAGTCCGCGCTCCGGGGACTAACAGCCAATCAGAATCTAGTTTTCAGTCCTTTGAAAAGGACTTCGCACCGTTAGCCCGGACTTTTAGTCACGGGCGGGTGAGTGCAAGAGACGCGATTTTTCAATCGTCCTCTAAGTACTGCTCCTCTACCACTTGATAGATGCCAAATTCTGCCGCTAACTTGTATCTCTATAAAACGATTTACGGGAATAGCGGCATTAAATTTAGCCTGATGGAGTACGAAGTTATTTATGAGTTGTTTGAAGTTTTGTAAAGATTTCTCATAAATATGCGGGTTGTCACTCCGCTTTTTGAATTTTGCTGAAACCTGCTATTCTGTCTCACAGAAAACAGCAAGAAAAAATATTCTTGATAACCTACTCTCTATATTGAGAATCAATGTTAGAAACGCTCCTTCACCATCAAGCCTACTTAATTTTTTCCTCATAATCTTTACAAACCTTAATCGGATGGTGGATAATCCCTAATACAATCGGTTCGGCGCTGCGGTGAAAGTAAATGTAAGCAGCACCTTGATCCGTCGATCGTTCAGTAAGTTGCACCTGCCTGATTTCCCAGGAAAAATCCCGAAGCTAGTTGTACTGCCTGATTTCTGAGAGCAATCCTTATTCTCGTCGTTCTCCTCATCGATTCCTGTTATTTCTTACCCTTGCTATTCTCTCCCTCTCACACCGCCTAACGTTGCTATGAAAACTGCTCAAACTCCTACTGATTCCGTTCGGGCTTACCTACGTGAAATTGGTCGTGTTCCTCTATTGACGCACGAACAAGAAGTGCTGTACGGCAAACAAGTTCAGCGATTAGCGATCGTCAATTCTGTGAAAGCCTCGCTCACCGAAAAACTCGGAAAAGCTCCAGATGACGCAATGTGGGCGGCATCGGCTGATCTTTCAGAAACCGAACTGCGGCAAATTTTGGCAGAAGGCGAACTCGCGAAACGCCGGATGGTCGAAGCAAATTTGCGCTTAGTTGTTTCTGTCGCTAAAAAATATACCAAGCGTAATGTCGAACTAATGGACTTAATCCAAGAAGGCACGATCGGGATGCAGCGAGGGGTTGAGAAGTTTGATCCCACGAAAGGCTACCGATTCTCGACTTATGCGTACTGGTGGATTCGGCAAGCGATTACAAGAGCGATCGCAGAAAAAGGTCGGACGATTCGTCTCCCGATTCATATCACCGAGAAGCTCAACAAAATTAAGAAAGCGCAGCGGAGTCTATCTCAGCAATTAGGACGGGCGGCAACGCTGTCTGAATTAGCGATCGAATTAGATTTACCTGTGGCTCAGGTGCGAGATTATTTAGAACGCGCACGAGTGCCGCTGTCGTTAGATTTACGAGTCGGAGATAACCAAGATACCGAGTTAGGCGAACTGCTCGAAGATCCTGGAGTGTCGCCAGAGGAATTCACGACTCAAACATCGCTGAAATTAGATCTTGATGCGCTGATGGCGGATTTAACCCAGCAGCAGCGGGAAGTTCTGATTTTGCGGTTTGGTCTGGATGATGGAAAGGCGTTAACGCTGGCGAAAATTGGCGATCGCTTAAATATCAGTCGGGAACGAGTGCGACAAATCGAACGCGAAGCCCTAACGAAATTGCGGAAGCGTAAAGGCGATATGGGTGAATACCTCGCTAGCTAGAGCGATTTAGCTCTCAGGATAGTTTGATCAGGTTTGATTGCCTTGGTAGAGTCGAAAAATCTTCTGAACCAGGTGAGAAAGCCATGATCGATCGCACAATTCAGTTAGGCGAGTGCAAACTTCACTATCAACTGTGTGGGCAGGAACATCGATCGCTGCCCATTCTGTTTCTTCACGGGTGGGGCATTTCGGCAGAACCGTATGGGGAAGTGTTAGAACAACTCGGAAAAGTTCATCCGGTTTATGCGCCTGATTTACCGAGTTTTGCGCGATCGAGATACGACAAATTGATTCCCGATTACAAAACGTATGCGGCGTTTTTGATCGAATTTTTAGACGCGCTGAATTTAGAACAAGTGCATCTAGTCGGGCACTCATTTGGCGGTGGAATTTCGTTAACGATCGCGGCTCTGTTTCCCGATCGAGTTAAAAGTCTCTCACTTCTAGGAAGTACCGGAATTCCGACGGCTCCAGTTCCAGAAATTATTTCAAAACGTGCGATCGAGATGACCGCACAATTGGCTTTACCAAAACCGGAATTGAAACTAACCACGATCCCGAAAGTATTCACGCATAACCTTTTATCAAATACTGCAAATCTGCTTCAGGCATTGTTGCTTTCGCTGTATGGAGATTTGCGGCATTTGTTACCAAGTATTCAAGCGCCTGCATTATTGCTGTGGTCGGATAAAGATTTGACTGAACCGTTAGCGATCGCGAATGAAATGGCAAACTTGCTGCCGAATTCGAGATTAGCGATCGTGCCCGAAGGCTTTCACGAATGGGGACTTTGGTATCCAGAGAAATTTACGTCGATGGTGTTGGAATTCACGCAGCAAATTGAGCGTTATTCGTTCATTTCTCGGTAGGTTGCCACCGCAGACGGCGAAACACGATTGAGGTAACGGAAGATCCAATACTTAAAGATCGTATCGAGAATCACTGGGAAAGTCGCGATAAATAAGAAAATAAAATCGCGATTTGCAGGTAATCCAAAATGTTTTGAAACACCTTCGAGAATAATTTCCCAACCGTGGGGAGAGTGAAATCCGACAAAGACATCTGTAAACAGAATAATAATAAATGCTTTAGCACTGTCACTCAGACCGTAAACCGTTTCATCCATAAACGACTTGAGAATTTCGATCTCACGTTTGCCATTTAGTAGAACCAGCGTAAATGCGATCGTGCCTAAAATATCTGCAATCCAGTTCTTAATTACATTTGCACTTTGATTTGAAAAAGATTCTGCAATCTCAGTCGCTTTCTCACGCACGAGAACTTCAACTTCTCCAGCACGTTCTTTTGCTCTCGTTTCGACTTCTTCAGCGGTTAAAACATTTCGCTCTAAAGCTTCTTTGATCAAATTCTCAAACTTCAATCGCTCTTCGTATCCTTGCATTTCTCGTACCGCTTCTTCTGCCATTTCACCGTTTAGAAAAATGCGATCGGGATTCTCAATTTTGAACTGTCGAGAGATCCATGCACCAGGCGGTAATGCTTCAGTCAGCACGAGATTTCGTGTGACTTGCTGAACTAACAACGGCACAAGAATTAAGATTAAAACAAAGCGAACTGCTAATAATGTTTTTACTTTAGAAACACGATAACTTTGGACGACTTCGGCTTCAGACTTGGGATCAAGATCGCGTCTTAAACGATTTAGCGTTGTGAGAATCGATCGAGGAAGTAAACCCGTTTTATCAGAAATACTTTCAAAATCTTCGGTCGTTCCAGCCGCAGTCGTCGGAACTTTTTCTGTATCAGGAGTGGTTAAACTTTGCTTCCCATTCTTCTCAAGAGTGCCATTATTCTCGAAGGAAAGTAGCGAGGTTGAAACGGCTTCTAGTGTTAATTGTTCATCTGTATATCGAGCCAATATCTCATCAATAAATCGCAGTTTTTCTAACGTAATCGCTGGCTTATCGCGCACGGTCGGTACAAATCGAGCCGAACCAATTTCTGCTGTCTCGATCGTCCGAATTTCTTGTACCCGTTTGTTTGGATTGGTGACAGCAAGGGCTGACCGACTTTGCCGAAACTCAGTCAAGCGCATCCGAATAATCCGGAGATATTTCTGCAAATCAGCCGAGAAATACTCAAACGCGCTACCTCGGAGTTGAGTCGATTGGGGTGCAATTTTCTTGCCTCCAAAATGCTCATTCTCGATCGCTTTGATTTTCAGCGCCGCATCATAGGCTTGATCAAGGGCACGATCGGGGGTTTCGAGATACCACTGTTCAGCCCGACGCACGTAAGCTCTCAGTTGAGAAAGTAGCGAATTATTGTTCATGACGAGGACGCAAAATCGGAATCAAAAGAAGTGTCTAAAGTTACAGCGTAGCGGATAGACGGATTAGAGTTCGACGATCGCTCTATTCTAAAGCCGCTTTTTTCAGAAGGTTTAGGATAGAAGAAGCATCTTAAGAAGCGAATCGTATCCTAGCAAATCCGATTGAGGAGATTTCGTGCAAATGCAAACATTTCGATCAGTCTGGATTCAAGGCGCGTCAAGAACCGGGAAAACTGCCCGTCTGATCGCGCAGGCATGTGAGTGGATGCGCGTAAAAAAATCAGGAATTCTAGTTTTGGCTGCGATCGGAGATAATCGACTGGATTTAAGCGATCGATTAACCGATGCGACTCAAGGTAAATTCCCGTTCCGCGCCACAACACCGCTAGGATTCTTTGAAGATGAAGTGACTCTTTTCTGGTCGCTGTTAGTTCAACACTTAGATCTTAAAGCTCAATTCCCCGTCAGGTTGCGCCCTGAAAATGAGCAGGAATTAGCAACGAAACTCTGGCGCGTTGAATTGGATCATGCGATCGATCAATCTGGTATTCCCGAAGCGCGATTAGTCCGCCGAGTGCTCGATTTAATGCAGCTTGGAGCCTTAAGTGGAGTTGCGATCGAGGATATTCCCGCGATGTTGAATCAGGGCTTACCCCAATCAGAGGCAGGTTTCGCTGAATTGCCGCTTTCTCCAGAAACGATCGGCGAAATGATGCAACGCTGGCGATCGTGGTGTTTGCGGCGTGGATTACTCACTTACAGTTTGATTACCGATTTGTATGGGCGTTATCTGTTGCATGATCCAATCTATCAACAGCATTTAATCGAGCGACATCAAGCGGTGATTGCGGATGATGTTGATGAGTATCCTGCAATCGTGCGTCAACTGTTTGAGTTTTTGATCGATCGACAAATTCCCTGTGCGTTTACATTTAATCCCGATGGTGCAGTGCGATTGGGTTTAGGAGCCGATCCGACGTATTTGATGGAGTTAAGCGATCGCTGTGCGATTGTCGAATTAAGCGAACGCGGAGCGCGGTGCAAGCATCGAACGAATTCCTGCTTAATGGATGCACTGGGAGAATCAATTCTAGATTTAGTGACTGATCCCGTTTTCTTTGCCAGTCTGCCGGATTCGATCCAAACGATTCAAACCACGACTCAGGCGCAATTAATTCGCCAAACCGCAGAAATCATTATCAAAGGGGTGCAATCGGGAACCGTTGAACCGCGTGATATTGCTCTGATTGGTCCTGGAATCGATCCGATTTCTCGATATGCACTGCGGGAAATTCTCACTCGTAAAAACATTCCAGTCGAGTTTTTGAATGATCAGCGACCGCTTGCAAGTAGTCCGATCGTACGATCGCTCCTCACGCTTCTGACATTGATTTACCCCGGACTCGGACGATCAACTAATCGAGATACGGTCTCCGAAATGCTCGTAATTCTCAGTCAGAAATCCGAATCACCCGCCAGTTATGCGATCGATCCAGTTCGAGCGGGGTTACTTGCCGACCATTGTTTCGAGCCACATCCAGATCACCCACGTTTACTGCCTGCAAATACGTTTCCACGATGGGATCGATTAGGATATCAAGCCTCAGAAGCGTATGAAAATCTGGTGCGATGGATTGAATTACAGCGATCGCAGTTAGAAACGCGCATGATTTCGAGTCCGGTTGTGATGCTCGATCGAGCGATTCAAAAATTCTTTCTCGGTGGCAGTCATCTTCCGTTTGATCAATTGGCAGGACTGCGGGAATTGATGGAAACCGCACAACATTATTGGGAAGTAGACGATCGACTCAGACGCAGTGATCTAAGTGATGCACCTCAATCTTTAACAGTGCGGAACTTTATCCAACTACTGAGAAGTGGAACTGTGACAGCAAATCCGTTTCCGGTGCGGTTAGTGCAGCCGAATTCGGTCACATTGGCGACGGTGTTTCAGTATCGATCCGTCCGTCGATCGCATCGTTGGCAGTTCTGGTTAGATGCAGGGTCGTCTCGCTGGCTCAGTGGAGTCGATTCGCTGTTTGCGGCTCCGTTGTTTTTACAAGATTGGTCGGGACAGGTTTGGGATGTTGAAGATACCCAGCAAATGAATGAACAGCGATTACGAAGAATTCTGCTCGATTTGTTAGGACGAACAGAAGAGCGATTGTTCTTGTGCTACAGCGATCTTTCGACCAGCGGACAAGAACAGACAGGAATTTTAACGTCGCTCGTGAATGCAGCGATTCCTGTGAGTTAATTTCTACAATGCCTTCGTTGCCTTGATCATGTGATACACAATCAACAACTGGGTCATCGCCAGCGGATGGCTCTGAATCATCTCGCCCGTTGTTCCCGCCACCTTACCCAGTTCCGTATCGCCTGTCGGATTACACACATTTGATAAGGCTGGAAGTTCATCGCAAATAAACCGCTCTAAATGAATCACCTGATCTTTCGTAGCGTGTCCATCGATTTCCAGCACATCGACAGGCTTACCCATATCTCGATCGAGTCCCAATCGAATCGCCGATCGCGTTGGTGCATCATCGCCCACGACCCGCGTTAACTCCGGATGCGGAATGGTCGGACGCAATACTAATTTCACGTCTAAATGTCCATTGATATTCGGTGAAGTTGTCGGCGGACAAAAACTCACGACCATATCCGACCAAGCCCGCTGCGGACGAATATACTCGGCTGAATCTGGTTCTCGTTTCCGCAACTCTTCTAAAACCTGATCCTCTGTGTATCCGCGCTTTTGCGTGTCGCGTTTAACCTTCCACTGAGCGCGTAAATCCTCTGGCGGCGCAAGATACACCTTCACGTCATAACAATCCCGCGCTACACGAGTCGAATACCCCAGCAAGCCCTCGATAATCACAAAGCGATTCGGCTTGATATAAGTCGGTGCTTCAAACGTTCCGGACTTGTGACTATAATTCGGCTTCAGAATCGGTTGACCCGATCGCAACAACGATAAATGCTGCTGCATGATGTCTAAATGATTACAGTCGGGATGAAGCGCCGTAATTCCGATTTGAGCACGTTCAGTGCGATCGTATTTGTGATAATCGTCGGTGCAAATGATCGTCACATTCTCTTCGCCCAGCACTTGAGCAATCCCGCGTGTTAGGGTCGTTTTTCCAGCCGCACTATCTCCAACGATGCCAAGAATAATCGGGCGCTGTGACATGGGTGGCTCCTATGGGTCTCAAAGAGATTTGAATCATAGCAACATCCTAAGCGCACTCTCATTCTAATTTTGTTCAAGAATCATTACGAACGATCGCACATCCTTAAGAATCGCCCATACCGTGTACCCAATGGCGACTTTAGACCATCATCGATTACGCTCTATGGTCAGCCGTTAAGATATATTTCGTAGTTCTGGCTTGTATTTAGTATTCTGGAGGCTGCGACCCCCTTCAAGTTTTCTGATTTACCGCAGTTTCTCTACTCTACACTTATGAAATTTTCTGTTTTCCACACGCCCGAACTCACGCCCGTACAGAACGCTGCTGATTGTGCGATCGCGATTGACGTGCTTCGGGCAACGAGCACCATTGCGACGGCTTTATCTTCGGGTGCGGACGCGGTTCACGTCTTTAGCGACATGGAAAAGCTAGTGCGCGAAAGTGAAGCACTTCCACCCGAAAAGCGTCTCAGAGCCGGAGAACGCGGCGGCAGTAAAGTGGCAGGCTGCGAATTAGGCAATTCTCCGCTCGATTGCACGCCTGAACTGATGGGCGGCAAACGACTGTTTATCAGTACGACAAACGGAACCCGCGCCCTACAAAAGATTCAAGCTTCTCCGACTGTGTTAGCGGCTGCTTTGATTAATCGTCACGCGGTTGTAGAGTATTTGATTGGACACCAGCCGGAAACGGTTTGGATTGTGGGAGCCGGATGGGAAGGGTCGTTCGCGCTCGAAGATACGGTTTGTGCGGGTGCGATCGTGCAAAGTGTGGCGGAGCGTTTGGGCGTGCCGCTCGAAGAATTAATCGGAAATGATGAAACGGTGGGTGCGGTGTCGCTGTATCAACAGTGGCAGGATAATCTCCTCAGCTTGCTGTATCACGCCAGCCACGGGAAGCGATTACTGCGGTTGAACTGTTTGGAAGATTTGAAATATTGTTCAACGCTAGATTCGCTCAATGTCCTGCCGATTCAAACCGAGATCGGGACCTTGGTGAAGTATGAAGCTGCGACTCCGGTTCTGAACGTAGAACTGTCGAACGCAGCTATGAGATAGAGCGATCGTGCCCCGGTACTGTCTCACTGTGGGGCACTGTTTTTAATTTGACATTGCGTATCGAACGAGTTGACACAATCGCTGCCGGAGTGTTTCTAGTCCCAATCGTTCATTCGCTGAGATAAATGCCGCTTGGGGAAATTCTTCACGCGCGATCGCTAATCGTTCCGCATCCACTTGATCGATCTTGTTGAATGCCAAAAGCGCCGGACCCGGAGTAATCGGCATTTCAGACAGAATTTGCATCACTGCTCGAATTTGACTTTGCCATGCTGGATGTGATAAATCCACCACGTGCAAAAGTGCATCCGCTTCGGTTACTTCTTCCAGGGTTGCTCGAAACGCATCCACTAACGAAGGCGGTAACTCATGGATAAATCCTACGGTGTCCGTTAGAAGTAACTGCGTAGTCTTTTCTGTTTCTGAATCGGTGACGGTTAATCTCCGAGTCGTTGGATCAAGTGTTGCAAAGAGTTGATCCGCAGTATAGACTTCTGCATTCGTTAGAGCATTTAACAAAGTAGATTTTCCAGCATTGGTATAACCCACTACCGCGATCGAGGGAACTTCTTCGTGCTGTCGTCGCTGTCGCAATCGAGCGCGATGTGCCTGAAGCTGATTTACTTCTCGCTGAAGTCGGGTAATGCGTCGCTGAATCGATCGGCGTTCCGTCTCTAATTTGGTTTCCCCCGGTCCTCGTGTCCCAATCCCGCCACCGAGTCGAGACATCGCTTGTCCGCGTCCTGCAAGCCTCGGTAGCATGTATTCGAGTTGAGCAAGTTCGACTTGGAGTTTTCCGGCGCCAGACTGGGCGCGTTGAGCGAAAATATCAAGAATAACTTCGGTACGATCAACAATCCTAATTCCGATTTGCATCTCTAAATTTCGGATTTGCGCGGGGGAAAGATCGCGATCGAACACAATTAAATTTGCGCCAACCGTCTGAGCCGCTAAGGTAATTTCCTGAACTTTTCCTTCTCCTACAACTGTTTGAGGATGCGGACGCGGACGTTTCTGAGTCATCGTTTGCAACACTTCACCGCCTGCCGTTTCCACTAATCGCGCTAATTCTTGAAGTCCTGTTTTGAACACTTGCGGCGATTGATCATCGGTTTGCAGTCCGACGATTAAGACTTGATCGTGATCTCGATCGACTTGTTGCGCGACATATTCCCGCCGGAATTCCTCTTCCAGTCCTTCAACCAGTGCAAGAAAGTCCTGCTCTGCAACGATATCCAAACTCAACGGCGGCGAAATCGTCCAATTCGCTTCTGGATGCGGCACTAAGTGAGACAGATACACGTTTCTGACATATCCAGTCGCGCCCCCGCCTCGACGCTCAAATCCGCCACCCGTCAGCGTCAGCGCCACATACGCATCTAACCGCTGAAGCGCCATCACTGTCAGCATCGATTCACCCGGCGGATCTTGCTTCAATTGAGTTGCAATACAGCGAATTCCACAAAGCCGCTCTGCGCCATAACGTGGCAATTCCAACATGGGAATCTGAGTTTGTCTCAGTGTTCCAACTCCGACGCGAATCACCTGACCGCGACGATTCACATACGTGCAGACAGGCTGACTGATTTCTGAGCTAATCGCGGCAATCCGTTGAGCGAATTCGGCTGTCGTAATGCGATCGCCCGGTAAACGTTGGTGATATAACCGCTGTAGCTGTTTGATTTGGCTTGTCTTTAAGCCGTTGAGGTTTCCGTAGACGGTTTCGATAACTAAACTTTGCCTAACGCGACTTTCTTTATCTTAGATCGCGCGAGGAAATTCAGAATTCAAGGAATGTTACGCGATCGCATCTGTTGTCGATTCAATTAAAATTTGCCGCACCTGATCATGCGTTAGGTTCGGATTCGCACTGAACATCAATGCAACAATGCCAGAAATATACGGGGTTGCCATTGATGTGCCCCACCAACCGGACTGATACGTATTACCAGGAATTGTCGTTTCAATGTCACGCCCTGGAGCGAGGACATACTGCATTTGAGGATCAGCACCGGAACGATTTGAGAATGAAGAGAAACGTCGATCGCGATCCACTGCTCCTACTGCAACCCCAAACTGAGTCGCATATCGTGCAGGATTACTCGGCTGATTTGCTCCTTCATTCAGTGCTGCTTTTACCGTGATGACATTCCGACTTGCAGCATAAGCAAGTGCATCTTTTAACTGTAGTGAATCTGACCACCATAGTGATAAATTAATCACTCTTGCACCGTTATCAACTGCGTATCGAATTGCATTAGCTAAATTGCCATTCCAATTATCCTGAGCGTTCGTGACTCGAATCGGCATTAATTTAGCATCGTAAGCCACACCTGTGATTCCGATGTTGTTTCGAGCCGCTGTGATAATTCCACTGACTGCGGTTCCATGTGCGCTAGATGGTGAAACATCATTGTTGTTTAGACTGAAATTCCAGCCATGAATGTCATCGACGAAGCCGTTCCGATCGTCATCCACGCCATTTCCGGCAATTTCTCTTGAGTTCGTCCAGAGATTGGATTTCAGATCGGCATGATTGAGATCAATGCCAGAATCGATGACTGCGATCGTGATTCCTTGCCCGGTATATCCACGCGCCCAAACCTCTGGAATATTCATCATATCAAGTGCCCAAGACATATCTCGCACTTGAGCAAATGGCACTTCACCGATCGCGGCTCCAACGGCGATTCCAGCATTTACCATTCCATAACCAGAATTTGGATTGTAGATTGGTACTTTTGTTGTGAATTCTGATTGCTCGAATGATTGAATCTGCCAGTGATTAAAGTCTTCCAGAATGATCGATCGTTGGGGTTGCAATCGATCCATTGCCCAATATTGAAGCGTTCCAGCCTGTGTATGCTGCCAGAGAATATCATCGGTTCCGTCTTGGTTGTAATCGTGAATGCCTCTAACTTGCCAACTGGAATCAACCGCGATCGACAAAGAAATTCCTTGTTCGATATTCGTTCCATTCATCTGCCAAATCACAAGCTGTCCCGCTCGATCGTGTCTCCACAATAAATCCAGCTTGTGATCGCCATTAAAATCACCACTTCCAGCGATTTTCCAATCCGGATCTGGAACTGAAGCAATGAAAAATCCAGACTCGATCGCGGCTTCGTTCATCTTCCAGATTACATTTTCTCCAGAGCGATCGTGCCGCCACAACAGATCTAGATCGCTGTCGTTATCAAAATCTTGTACCTCAGCAATTTTCCAGGCTCGATCGCTAACGGTCGCTAGAACTCGTCCTGTCTCTGTTCGCATTCCGTCTAATTGCCAAAGTGCAACCTCTCCGGTCGTTTGATTGCGCCAAAGAATATCGCGATCATTATCTCGATCAAAATCACCAATTCTCTGAATTTGCCAATTCAAATCACCAAGCTTCTGAAGTTCAGTACGCTGTCCATTCGTTGTGAAATACAGTGAATTATCGCGTCGATCATTCCAAAGGAGATCAGTTCGACCATCACGATCGTAATCATAAATATCAACGACTTGAAGATTCGGATCAGCAATGGAAATTGAAGCGCGATTGACAATCCGATTTTGGTCGATCGCAAACCAAACGGTTTCACCCGTATTGAAATTGGAGGCAATCAGATCTGTCGGTTGAGCGATCGCGCTCCAATTCAGCGGCAAAAAAGCCATAACTTTGACAAAGCATCAGGAACAATGCCTCCAGAGTTCCCGCCTCACTTTGTCAAAGCTTTATCAATCAGGTGATCCTCATCACGTTTCAACTGTGATTAGCAGCACTTCACCCAACTCGAACACACTTCACCGGATTTACCGTAATAAAACTCTTTTTTCCAAATTGGTGCACGATCTTTCAGCGTGTCGATCGCATATTGGCAAGCCTCAAACGCTTCTTTCCGATGCGGACAACCCACCGCAATCAACACACTGATTTCACCAATTTCTAGCCGTCCAATTCGGTGATGAATCACGACGTGTGTAACGTCACTCCAAGTCTGTCGAATCTCCGCTGCAATCTGTCTAAACACCTGAATCGCCATCGGTTCGTAAGCCTGATATTCCAGATGCAGCACCGAAAAACCTTCGCTATTATTGCGAACCATGCCGCTCATCAACACGATCGCACCATTCGCCTGATCATCCGCTTGCTGGTAAACTTCCTCGATCGACAATGGCGCGATCGTAATCACAAAGCGATCATTCGGATGAGCAGAAACCGATTGGGAACCTAACGAAGAAGCCAGCATAGAATTTCGCGCTATCAGTGCAGTTCTATGTTAACGGTTCGCTTGAATGGAATTTAAGGTTCTCAGAACTTCTGCGGTCGTCATTCCCGGTTTAATTTGTGGCAGATAAAGCATTTGAATCAATGCTCGATCGAGGTTTGAAAAGCGCGGCGTATCTGTCCAAGGTTGATAGAACATACTATCGGCGTAACGGTAAGAGTCGCGCATCAAACCAAGTGCTTGAGTCAGTTCTTCGCGGATTAAATGCGATCGCTCTTTCTGTGTGACTCCGGTTGTTGTAATCAAGACATTCGCGCGATTGATGATGCCTCGATTGTCCCATCGCGTGACGAAAAAGCCGAAATTTACTGGAATGTAGGCAGGTTCGATGCGACGGAACTGGGCTTCTGGAACAAAGTGGATAGTTACATTCGGATTGTTAGTCACTAGCTGCATCCGAATTGCACCTCCGGTTAATCCGTTTACTTCACTGATCACCGATCGCAGTGTTCTCAAATCTTCGCTCGTGGGATTACCGAAAGCTTGCACCCGAATGTCTCCGCTCCATTTCCGAATTCGGGGTGCGCCTTGCTGGTTATACTCTGACCCCATTGCAATTTCCATGAAATAGTCGATTTGAGCTTGGGAAAAGGCAGAATTCGATCGAATCGTTTTTGACTGTTGAAGCTGCTTGGGTTGAGAAACGGGACGATTCGAGGTGAGCGAACCTCCGCCGAAAGATTCCATCGATCGAGCAGACAGCGATCGACCAATGCCTGCCGCTAAAATTCCGAGAGATAATGCGCCTGTTAGCGTCAAAATTCGACTCATCCGCTCTGCAACCTTCGCCTTCATCATTTTCTCCCCAGGTAGACTCTAGATGCCCACTAGAGTTCCCCGGTGCTTTTTGAACTTACCTCTCTTCAGTTCGATCCGCAGTTCTCCGGATCAGGAGGTTCTTTCAAAATTGATTAATTCTTAATCGAGAATTCCTATATAAAACGTAAGATTTGTAAAATTGCTTCTCTATCTTTGGTCGTATTTCTGTTGGTGAGACATTCATTAACCTATTGAACTAGCGATCGAGCTTTTTTCCCCCTCAATCTACACCTCACTTCGATTCACTAGAGATGAGAGTAGTCAAATTATATGGCGACTAAATTTCCGAAATTTAGCCAGGATCTCGCGCAAGACCCCACGACGCGACGACTATGGTATGGGATTGCAACCGCGCATGATTTTGAAAGTCATGACGGCATGACCGAAGAGAAGCTTTATCAAAAGATTTTTGCGACTCACTTTGGTCACGTAGCAATCATTTTCTTATGGACTTCTAGCCTCTTATTCCACGTCGCATGGCAGGGCAATTTCCCGCAGTGGATTAAAGACCCGCTGCACATTCGTCCGATCGCTCATGCAATCTGGGACCCACAGTTTGGTAAACCTGCGATCGAAGCTTACACCCAGGGTGGTGTGAACTATCCAGTGAACATCGCTTATTCGGGTGTGTATCACTGGTGGTACACGATCGGCATGAGAACGAATGCGGATCTCTATCAAGGTGCAGTCTTCTTGCTCTTGGTAGCAGGATTGTTCTTGTTTGCAGGTTGGCTGCATTTGCAACCGAAATTCCGTCCGAGTTTGGCATGGTTCAAGAATGCTGAATCTCGACTGAATCACCACTTGGCAGGCTTGTTCGGCGTGAGTTCGCTCGCTTGGGCAGGTCACTTGATTCACGTGGCAATTCCTGAGTCTCGTGGTCAGCATGTGGGCTGGGAGAATTTCTTAACCACGCTGCCACACCCTGAAGGATTGCGACCGTTCTTTACGGGAAATTGGGCGGCTTATGCTCAAAATCCTGATACGGCAAATCACATTTTCGGGACAGGAGAAGGTTCAGGTAGTGCGATTTTGACCTTCTTGGGTGGATTCCATCCCCAGACGGAATCGCTGTGGTTGACGGACATGGCGCATCACCATTTAGCGATCGCCGTGATTTTCATCATTGCGGGTCACATGTACCGCACCAACTTTGGGATTGGTCATAGCATCAAAGATATTCTGAACGCCAAGAATTTCTTCGGTAACAGAATCCAAGGGCAAGGCAACCTCCCGCACGTTGGTTTGTATGACACCTACAACAATTCGCTGCACTTCCAGTTAGGGATTCACTTAGCTGCATTGGGTACAGCGCTCTCTGTTGTGGCTCAACACATGTATGCGATGCCACCGTATGCTTTCATGGCGAAGGATTTTACGACTCAGGCATCGTTGTACACGCACCACCAATATCTTGCCGGATTCTTTATGGTGGGAGCTTTTGCTCACGCAGCCATTTTCTGGGTGAGAGATTATGACCCGGACAACAATGAGAACAATGTGCTGGCGCGATTGTTAGGACACAGGGAAGCACTGATTTCTCACCTCAGTTGGGTCTCGCTGTTCTTGGGTTTCCACACGCTCGGCTTGTATGTTCACAATGATGTTCAAGTCGCGTTTGGCGTTCCAGAAAAGCAAATTCTGATCGAGCCTGTGTTTGCTCAGTTCGTACAAGCCTCTCATGGTAAAGCGCTCTATGGCTTTAATGCACTGCTATCGAATCCGGATAGTTTGGCATCGAATCCCGGAGCCGCTTACTTACCAGGTTGGCTCGATGCGATTAACAGCGGCACAAATTCACTGTTTCTCACGATCGGTCCGGGTGACTTCTTAGTTCACCATGCGATCGCACTCGGTTTACACGTCACGACGCTGATCTGCCTTAAAGGTGCGTTAGATGCTCGTGGTAGTAAGTTAATGCCCGATAAGAAAGATTTCGGCTTTAACTTCCCGTGTGATGGTCCAGGACGAGGCGGTACATGCCAAATCGCGTCTTGGGAACAATCCTTCTATCTGGCGATCTTCTGGATGTTGAATACCATTGCTTGGGCAACCTTCTACTGGCACTGGAAGCATCTGGCGATCTGGTCGGGTAACGTGGCACAGTTCAATGAAAGTTCGACTTACCTGATGGGATGGCTGCGAGATTATCTCTGGCAGTATTCAGCACCGTTGATCAACGGGTACAACGTCTACGGAACGAGTAATCTGTCCGTCTGGGCGTGGATGTTCTTGTTTGGTCACTTAGTCTGGGCAACAGGATTCATGTTCTTGATTAGCTGGCGAGGATATTGGCAAGAGCTAATTGAAACGCTGGTCTGGGCACATGAACGCACACCATTAGCAAACTTGATTCGGTTCAAAGACAAACCTGTGGCATTGTCGATCGTGCAAGGTTGGTTAGTTGGTTTGGTTCACTTCACGGTGGGTTACATTCTGACTTATGCAGCTTTCTTAATTGCTGCGACGACAGGGAAGTTCGGTTAAGGATGCTTGATTGGGCATTTCGTGCGATCGTCACTCTCAGTTTCCTCGGTTTGTTACTTGTTGCCGCACTGTATTACGGTGTGATTAATCCTTAAACGTTGGGGTGGAGTCTATTGGCTTCACCCTTTTTCGATCGCTTTGGGAACCGTCACAAGTTTTTGCATTGTTCGGTGTTTGATCCAGCACAATCAAGCCACAGTGTCGGGTCAGTGATATGTCTACGTATTTGAATATTGGATTCTCGATCGTTGTTTTATTGCTCTTGAGTTTTACTGGATTGCAATGGCTGGATATTCCGACCGGGAGCTTTCTCGATTGGATTATTGGTGTAGCAATCTTCGGCTGGTTGCTCGTGATTGTTACTGTCCCGTGGAACATTCACTTTGAGGCGAAATCGGCACTCGCTGAAGCGGAATTATCAATTGAGCAAGGGATTACGGTTGATCCGAGACAAGTAGACTACATTCGATTGTTAATCACGCGATCGCTCTTGGTTGTTCTCTTGCTGCATGGATTGTCTGCGGTGGCGCTGTATGGATTAGCGATCGCAAATATTACCCCGCTCGGTTACATTGGCTCTGGTGCGGCACTGTTATTAACAGGATTGCGTCCTGCGATCGCTACTTATCGCTACTTCGCAACTCGGATTGCACTATTACGTCAACAGTTCAAATATCCGCGTGAAGATGTTGTAGAACTACGAAATCGAGTATTGGCGTTAGAAGGTTTAACCGAAGAGTTACAGTTTCAACTGAATGTAGAGAATTTTAATTCTTGGGCGGCATCACAACAGCGGGAAATGATTGGATTGCGACAGGATTTGAGTCGATTTGCGGCGATGCAGGAGGATTTACGATCGACGAATCAGGCAGAGCATGAACGATTATCGAGAGAAGCGAGAAATGCGATCGCGCAATTATCCACAGATGGGCAATTTTTAGAAAATGTTCGGGAAATTATTCGGTTCTTTAAATCGGCGTGATTGGTCGATCCGGTTTTGATGGGATTTTTTCTACGTTGCTATCTCGCCCCGGAATAGAATTCGGGGCTAATAGTGCGAAGTCCCTTCAGGACTGCAAGTTTTGTAATCATTCATCTTCAGCCCCCTTTAGTGGGCTTCGCACCGTTAGCCCGAAATTCCATTTCAGGGCGGAATGTTGCAATAAACAACAATCCTTCAAATACTCTCTAATGTTTGACTGTTCCTGCGGATTGATTGAACAACAATTCTCTGGCTTGATCCGGACTAATCTGATCTGCCTTGAATGCTTCCGCTTTCTCGTAGGCTCGAATCGTTGCCGGACGTGCCTGAATTGCCTCGAACCATCGCTTCAAATTCGGAAAATCTTCGAGGTTTTGTCCTTGTCGATCATATGGCACAATCCACGGATAACTGGCAATATCCGCGATCGAATACTCTCCCGCAACAAATGCGCGATCGCTTAATCGCTTATTCAACACCGCATACAATCGCCCCGTTTCATTCACGTACCGATCGATCGCATAAGGAATTTTCTCCGGTGCATACTGGCTGAAATGATGATTCTGTCCCGCCATCGGACCTAAACCGCCCATCTGCCAAAATAACCATTGCAACACTTCAGTCCGACCTCGTAAATCGGATGGAATCAATTGCCCGGTCTTTTCTGCGAGATAGAGCAAAATTGCGCCTGATTCAAAGACAGAAATCGGTTCACCGCCACCCGTGGGATCACGATCGACGATCGCAGGAATTCGATTATTTGGAGAAATCTTCAGAAAATCCGGCTGAAACTGATCGCCTTTTCCAATATTGATCGGTACAAGATTGTAGGAGAGTCCAACTTCTTCCAGAAACATCGTAATCTTGTGACCGTTTGGCGTTGTCCAGTAGTAGAGATCAATCATAACGATTCCGGTAATCAATGCATCAATTCTAGAAACTCTATGCTGATTGTGTTTGATGCTGGAGTGCGAATCCGGCAGAATGGATCTATGAATCAAGTTGATTATTTGCGAATTAGTTTGGTCGATCGCTGTAATTTCCGGTGTCAGTACTGTATGCCGGAAGGAACCGATCTCGAATATGTGTTGCAGCAAAATCTTCTGACGCAGGAAGAATTAATGACGCTGCTGCAAGAAGTGTTTATTCCGGTGGGATTTACGCGGTTTCGATTGACTGGAGGCGAACCGCTGATTCGTCCGGGTGTGGTCGAGATTGTCAAAGCGATCGCACAATTTCCCGAAACTCAAGATCTGGCGCTGACGACGAATGCGTTTTTGCTCGATTCGATGGCGCAAGACCTTTACGATGCGGGATTGAGACGAATCAATATCAGCTTGGATTCATTAGAGCCGGAAACATTCGATCGTATTATCGGCAATCGCGGCAAATCTCGCTGGCAACAAGTCTGGAACGGCATTCAAACGGCGTATCGAGTCGGTTTTAATCCGCTCAAGCTTAATGTAGTCGTGATTCCTGGTGTGAATGATCACGAAGTATTAGAGTTAGCGGCATTGAGTCTCGATCGAGAATGGCACGTTCGATTTATCGAGTTTATGCCGATTGGCAACGATGATTTATTCAATCAACAAGGTTGGATCAATTCCGAAACAATTCGTCAACAGATTCGACAACGCTGGGGACTCACAGAAGCAAATGTAAGAGGAAATGGTCCGGCTGATGTCTTTAAAATTCCTGGAGCGAAAGGAACATTAGGATTTATCAGTCAGATGTCAGAATGTTTCTGCGATCGCTGTAATCGAATGCGCCTTTCTGCTGATGGCTGGTTGCGCCCTTGTTTGCTGAACGAGATTGGACAAATTGATCTCAGAACACAACTACGATCGGGCATTTCAACAAAGGAATTGCGCCAACAAGTCAGTGAACTTCTAGGATTAAAACCCGAAATTAACTATAAACAGCGCGAATCGGGAACCACTGGCAAGTATCAACGAACCATGTCACAAATCGGGGGTTAGACTCCAATTCAAAAACCCTGTACGATGAGCAAAGGTTAAGAACGACAAATGTACTATGCCGAGAATGCCTTGTCTGTCTTACGATCGCGGAACGCTCATTCTCCATCCACCGCCTAGAGGCAAAGCCTGGGTTGAGTTTGCGGTGTGGGACGATCGCATCGAAAAGTTTCGCATTCCCGCAAATCAATATCGCGAATTGGTTTTGGCATTGCGATCGGAAGGAACCGAAATTGACGATCGAGCCAAAGGATTTGATGCGATCGAGCTTGTTCCCGCTGTCGAAATGGAACCTTACCCACATCAAAAGGAAGCCCTCGTCGCTTGGAAAAATTCGGGACGATTAGGAGTCGTTGTCTTACCGACCGCAGCAGGTAAAACGTATCTGGCTCAACTTGCAATTCAAGCCACACAGCGCAGTACGTTGATCATGGTTCCAACTCTGGATTTGATGCACCAATGGTATGCGAATCTTTGTGCCGCGTTTCCTGATATTGAGGTCGGATTATTAGGTGGGGGATCACGCGATCGCACTCCGATCCTGATCGCCACCTATGACAGTGCTGCAATCAACGCAGAAACATTAGGCAATCAATACGCGCTCTTGGTCTTCGATGAATGTCATCATTTGCCGAGTAGCTTCAATCGAGTCATTGCTGAATATGCGATCGCGCCTTATCGATTAGGGTTAACTGCAACGCCCGAAAGAAGCGATGGTAAACACGAAGATCTAAAGATTCTCATCGGTGAAGAAGTTTATCGAAAATCAGCAGAAGAATTATCAGGGTCAGCACTTGCGAAACACGAAGCGATCCAGATTAAAGTATCGCTCTCAAAGCAGGAACGAGAACGCTACGATCAACTGATTCAAATTCGCAACGCATTTCTAAAAGAAGCAAATATTTATTTGAGTAATGCTCAAGGGTGGCAGCGATTTGTTCAAGCGAGTGCACGATCGAAAGCCGGACGAAAAGCAATGTTAGCGCACCGGGAAGCGAAATCGATCGCATTCGGAACCGAAGGAAAGTTAAGAGTCCTCGCTGATTTGCTTGCACGTCATTATCCTGAGCGAACTTTGATTTTTACAGATGACAATGCAACTGTTTATCGAATTTCACAAGATCTATTGATCCCAGCAATTACTCATCAAACTCCGGTAAAAGAACGTCATGAGATTTTGACGAAATTTAAGCAAGGGGAATATCGATCGCTTGTTGCCTCTCGTGTTCTAAACGAAGGTGTCGATGTCCCGGATGCAAGTATTGCGATCGTACTTTCAGGAACCGGATCAGCCCGCGAATACATTCAGCGAATGGGACGGATTCTCAGAAAAAGCAAAGACCCAACAAAACTGGCAATTCTTTACGAAGTCGTGGCAGAAGATACGAACGAAGAAGGAGTCTCGCGCAGACGCAACCCGAATCAGAAAGCGAAACCCAAATCACCCAACCGACAATTAGAACTTGTCCCCTACTCCCCACCCCCCACCGTGATCCCCCGCGCCGCAGAAGGCGAAGCAAACTACGACGATTGGTAAGGGACAATTTCTGATAAGATTAACGGTTCTGACACCCCATTAATCGACTTGCTGGAAGGAGACTTAGAAATATGGCTCGGATGTATTATGACGCTGATGCCAACTTAGATTTACTTGCGGGAAAAACGATCGCAATTATCGGTTACGGTTCCCAAGGGCACGCGCACGCCCTCAACCTGAAAGACAGCGGCATGAACGTCATCGTCGGGCTGTATCCAGGTAGTAAATCTGCAACAAAGGCAAAAGACGCAGGTTTGACTGTTCACTCAGTTGCAGATGCGGCGAAAGCTGCGGATTTCATCATGATTCTGCTACCTGATGAAGTTCAAAGAAGTGTCTACCAACACGAAATTGAGCCGAATTTGAGCGCAGGAAATGTCTTGTTGTTCGCACATGGTTTCAACATTAACTTCGGTCAAATCGTTCCGCCTGCGGATGTGGATGTCGTGATGGTGGCTCCGAAAGGTCCGGGTCACTTGGTGCGTCGGACTTATGAGCAAGGTCAGGGCGTTCCGGCATTGTTCGCGGTGTATCAAGATGCAACTGGACAGGCTCGCGATCGCGCAATGGCATACGCGAAAGGAATCGGTGGCACTCGTGCTGGCGTTCTCGAAACTACCTTCCGCGAAGAAACTGAAACCGACTTGTTCGGTGAACAGGTTGTGCTCTGCGGTGGTTTGAGTGCATTGATCAAGGCTGGATTTGAGACTCTAGTGAATGCAGGATATCAACCAGAGCTTGCTTACTTTGAATGTCTGCATGAAGTGAAGCTAATTGTGGATCTGATTGTCGAAGGTGGTTTGGCAAGTATGCGCGATAGCATTTCTAATACTGCTGAATATGGTGATCTGACTCGTGGACCTCGAATCGTCACTGATGCGACTCGTGCGGAAATGAAGAAGATTCTCGAAGAGATTCAGACCGGACAGTTTGCGCGGGAATTTGTCTTGGAAAATCAGTCGGGTAAGGCTGGATTTATGGCAATGCGGCGACGGGAAGCAGAACATCCGATCGAGGAAGTTGGTAAGGATCTGCGATCGATGTTTAGCTGGCTGAAGAAGGTCTAGCCATTCGAGGTGCGATCGCGGGTAATCGTCTACGAGATTCAAACCATAGACCACTTGCGATCGCACTCACTCCAAACAATCCAAACAGCATCATTCTCACTGTCGGACTGAGTTCGTATTCCAGTAATCGGCTCAGAAATTGCACAGTTAAAAGCATCGCACCGAACCAAAATGCGCTTCGTTCTCCGGTTCGTAAGCTACTTCGCAAAGTCACGATCGCTAATACTGCCAACATTGCATTAAATACGATTGGCGCGACTACCGGAATTGCTGCAATTCGCAAATGCCAAATCTGCACGATCGAACTCGCTACAAGCATCAATCCAATCATTGTGCTTTTCCAGTCTTGGATAAATAGATAAATCCACTGCGCGATCGCAATTGCTACTAAAATTCCGACACTCGGCAGCGATCTCCATTCAACAATTCGGCTATACCAGCCATAATCAATCCAAGCCGAATAGAACGAAAACCAGTAAAACAATCCACTGAGATACAATACTGCGAATCGACGTGCGATCAATTGAAATAACTTTTCCTGTCTAAGAGTCCAAATCGTATCGTCATACGACCAAAGCAATGCAGCCGGAAGCATCAACAATAAAGCGGGTAAGACACTTCCTTTTGTCAGAATTGCGCCGAGATTACTGAGAAGCGATGAACAGATTGCGATCGCGCTCATGACAAATACTTTTTGCGATCGGCATCGATACGCCAGCGGTAGAAAGAGAATTGCAGCAACGATCGGCATTTGTAGCGAAACCGAATCGATCAGCGATAAATCTCGTTCAATTAATCGATTTGTCCAGTTGCTCCAATAGCTGAGTCCGATGAGTGAGATTGCTAAAAGTCCGAGCGCAGAACGGCGAAACGAATAAGCGATCGCCAATATTCCAAGCCCCAGAACAAACAGAACTTCAGCCAGCATGAACAACGCAAGAAGCGGGAAAACACGGTATTTTCCCAGACTCTCACATTTCATCTCAGTATTTTTCGGGAATTATGCCACTCTAGAGAATTGTCAGATAAGTTCCAGTGGAATTGTCTGGTAAAACTCTCAGCGTTTGATTCTTCAAGTCTGGTTCTAATCCCATCGCTTCAAGCGGAATGACTCCAAGTAACGTGCTACCTCCACCCGGCAATTCGAGGCATTCAAAGGTTCCATCTCGTCCACTAATCGCAAGATTCGCATCCCGAAAAATCCGAGCCGTTCCAGTTCCCATCGCGGCTTCAACGACGACTTCTCGCGCAAGTTCTAGCCCTAATTGCTCAATGACACCAGCAGGTAAACATAAGGTTGTCGCTCCGGTATCTACCAAGACGTTCTCGATCGTGATTGATCTGATTGCATCTGACGAAATCGTGCCATCGTTTGCGCGAATCTGATCTGCACGATTTGTCACCGTAATTGTCGTAAACACTTTGCCCATCGTTGAATGCTCATTCGTTGCAGAGTGCATGTTACCTCCTAAATGGGAAAGGACGATGTTCTTCTATTATCGCGCTGAAAAAGTTGATAGGTCTGAAACACAACTCTTTCAGCGTGATCTTCTAGCTCTGAGGAGCGCGAACCATTCCCGCACCCACATCAAACGGATCGAATCCCGCAGCAATACCCTCTGAAGTTGAATTTCCCACCACACGCGCCGTAAGTTCCAAAGCGTTCAGTCGTCCACTCTGCTTCAGTTTTTGTGCCCAAAGTGCTGCCACACCTGAGACATGAGGAGCCGCCATACTTGTGCCATTCAGTGCGACCAATCCGCCGCCAGCTTTCGCAGACAAGACTTGCACACCCGGACCTGAAAGATTCGCTCCGGTATTCGAGAAAGGCGCGATCGTATATCCTTCTTTTCCGCGACCCAATGCCGCCACCGAAATAATTCCTTCTGACACTGCTGGAGGTGCAACCGCGATTTCCCAATCCTTATTGGTTTGCCGACGGCTCTCATTGCCTGCTGCTGCGATTAACACAGTCGGTTGCGCGAATGCAGTTCTAGCATTTGCAAGTGCAGCTAAACTTTGGAACAGTTGAACATTAGCACGATAGGCTTCAAGAGCGCGGGAGGTGGCAAGCTCGATCGGTAAACCGCGCCCAACAAAGAATTGCACGAATCCCGGAAAATCGATTCCCAACGACATCGAAATCACGTTCGCTCCATTCTCATAAGCCCAGAGAATCGCATCGGCAATTTGGTCACTAGAGCCGCCTTGTTCTCCGATCACTTTGCCGATTAAGGCTTTGTTCACTCCGGGTGCAACGCCGATTCGAGTATCCTCGATCGCACGTCCGAAAATGGTTCCAGCACAGTGGGTTCCGTGTCCGTCTTTGTCGCCGTCACCTTCGCCTGTAAAGTCTTTTTGAACGATTTCCATTCCCGCAAAAGCTGGATGAGTCGCATCAATCCCCGAATCGAGAACGGAAACCACAATGCCTTCTCCGGTAAACGGTGAGGTATCTGCTCCGATCGCTTGAATGCCCCAGGTTAGTTTAGAAGCAGTTTGTGTTGCATCCGTTAATGTTGCTGCATTTCCGACGGTTGTTCCTTCAACTTCGACGTTTTCTAGTGCGACCGGGCGAATCAGATTCATCGGCATCACGGGCGCGATCGCAACTACATCTGGATCGCGATTTAGCGAGCTAATATCTTTGCGCTCCAGTTCATCGATTGCAACTTGAAGGCTAGGAGGCGCAGTTTCTGTCGAGTTGATTGAGCCGGGACCCGCAAAGAAATCGCGAGTCGTTGCATTGAGGTTTCTTAGAACAATGTGTTTGGTTTTCATCGGGGCTTCAAATAGATAGAACCTAAACGATCGCTTCAGGAACGCGGGCTTGAGTTTCGGAACTCTGCCGATAGAAAAAATTGATAGAAGTCTTTAGCATGATATTTCTCTTGTCGAAAATGACACGAAAAGTTTTTACAAGTTAATCGTTCTTCGGTATAAACAGACAAAGAGTTTTAGGTCTGCTGTGCGCTCGTTTTTTACCGTTTTATTCGCAATTCTGATTTGGTTCTGGGCGATTCCCGCTCATGCAGTCCCTCCAGAACGAGTGCCCCTCACGTTGGAATTGTTACAGGAACGATTGCGATCGCCCATTCCCAGTGAAGGAACGCGCATGGTCGATCTTAGAAGAATGTCGATCGATCTTCGTCCCGAAAATGCCGCATTCCGCGATCAGTTCTACAGTTTGGTGCAGGCACAACTTCAAAAACCAGGAGTGCCGCTCGGATTGGATTTGAGTAATTCGATCATTGAGGGGGACTTCATCACGAGTAGATTAGGTTTACGTGCACCAATTTATGATGGGGAAGCCTTATCGAAATTGTTTACACCTGCGGAACAGGCACAATTGAAACGCGATCGTAGACGCTTATATCGATTAAGTACGTTATCGCAATCGTTATTAATTAAACCCATAGAAACGATCACACCACTACAATTAACTGTGTTTCGTGCACCGATCAAATTAGTTCAAACCCGGATTACAGGATTTGCTGATTTAACGAATACATTCTTTCTCAATCGATTTGAAGCGCAAGGAATTCAATTTCCATTTGGAGCGAATCTTTCACAATCTCGATTTAGTTTACCGATGAATTTCGCGAGTGCAAATTTTGGGCGAGAAGTTCAGTTTCGCAACACGATCTTTTTTGCTAAAGCGGAATTCAATCAGGTTCAGTTTCGCGGCGATGTGAATTTTCAAGGAGCGGAATTTCAGACGACCGCAAATTTTAATCAAGCCATGTTTTATCAGCCTGCGAATTTTACGCGAGTCCAATGGCAAGGAAACGCAGATTTTGCTCAGACGCGCTGGCGTGATCAAGCGAATTTTAGTAAAGATCGATTTGATCGATCGCTCTTTTTCACGGATGCTACTTTCGAGAAATCTGCGGTGTTCCGAGAATCTCAGTTCAACTCATTGGCAAATCTCAGAGGTGCAACCATTCTCGATCGAGCCGATTTCAGTTATTGCAGTTTCACTAAAGGCGCATATCTAAACGTTCCAGGTTTACGATTCGATTCAGATAAAGCGAAAATTCTGGGCGATCCTGGACAAATTGGACGAGTGCTATCTGTTCCAACTTTGCAAGGAAATGAGAATCTACTGCGGGAATTAGTCCGCAATTTCCGACGATTGGAACAGATTTCGGATGCGAATCAGATCGACTATCTCACGCAGACATTACGATCGCATCAACTCAAACGTCTTTTATTCGGCACTGATCTCAACACTGCAAACCTTACTAAATTAAAACGAATCGGATTTAGTGATTCTCAATCGAATGCAATTATTCAACGCCGCAAAGAGCAACCGTTTCGGAATTTAACGGAATTACTCGCGCTCGATCAAGTGGGCATTGCGACCTATATTAATGTTCGCGATCGCATCATTGCCGCTGATCCATTACCGCCCGCATTCAACATCTGGCGAAAATTCTCGATCGCATTTCGTTGGATCAGCTTAACGCTACTTTTATTACTGAGCAGAAATGGCACAAGTTTCTGGCTAATTTTCGGAATCGGAATTGTAACGGTTTCCTATTTCAGCGTTTTGTTTTGGATCGTCGATCGCATTCGTCGTCGCTATCCGAAACCGATTTTGCCAACCGTTTCTGAACTGATTTCGACGATCAGTTTCGCGATCGCATTATTCCTACTCGGCTTAACTGCGGTGATTCAATCTGCCGATCGTCCATTTATTACGCTTTTGTCGTTATCGATCGTCGTGATCCCTGTTCCTTTAATTCTCATCACATTCCTTTATCGCCAAGGTCGATATCACCCGATGATGGAAGTCAGCTACTTTTCAGAAGAAGGCACATTACGACAACTGAGAATTCTTGTTGGCAGACTTCCCACAATTCCGAGATATCCCTTATTTCGAGAGCGATACTTACCGATTCTCTGGGATCGTAAATGGAACTGGTTAAACTATTTCGACTTCAGCTTCAACAATTTTCTGCGATTTGGATTCAATGACATTCGCCTGCGAGATGAACACATCCCTGGGTTAATCTCCGCCCTTGTTTGGTATCAATGGGCATTAGGAACCCTGTACATTGCACTACTCTTGTGGACTCTCTCGCGGACGATTCCAGGATTGAACCTCTTGATCTACTTTAAGTAGGAAAACAATATAGAGACAGGGTTTCAAAAAAGTGATTCATTTGCAGCTTTGCTTCTAAAATCAATGCAGTTACAAAACAACTTCTTGATTTTGTCCAGTTTGTCCAGGCAAAATCAGGGAAATATGGTTAACATACTGCGTTTGGTCGGACACGTGAGTGCGTGAATGACCCTGAAAAACCTCGCCGATTCGGGTCTCATTGCATACAATTGGAATCCGAAATCGCGAAGTTCCGAGTTCAATATCAATGGTGTGATGAGGGTTACCTGTGAAAAGCGTCAATCAGCAACGTCCGGTGAAGAAGAAAGCACAGCCAGCCAAGTCGGGACAACCGATGAAAGCAGGACAATCCCCGAAACCGGGACAGCCCCGCAAAAAGAAACTTACAAAGCGATCGAAAGGAATGCGATTGCTATTTATGGCGCTTTCTCTTAGCGGAATTGCAATGATTTCCGCAACCGCTGGCGCACTTCTCGCGGTTTCCCTTGCTAGCACACCTTTAATGCAGCGTCAGTTGTCACCCTCTGAGGCTTCAATCTTCGGAAAAGGCGATCGCTTTTCAACCCGAATGAGCCTGCAACTTCCAGCCCTCACCCGCCCGGTGAACATTCTGGTTCTGGGTACAAAGGTGCTCACAACCGATGTGAACAACGCCCCCGAAGACCTGAAGAAACTCCCGTATCAGGCTCTAGTCAACTCATTCGAGGGCTTAACCGATACGATGTTGCTCCTCCGATTTGATCCGGAGAACAAAAAAGTCGTCGTGATGTCGATTCCGCGTGATACTCGCACTTATATTGCGAATCACGGCATGACTAAAATTAATGAAGCGAACTATTACGGCGGTCCGGCGCTCAGTGCAAAATCCGTGAGTGAACTGCTCGGCGGCGTGGGTATCGATCGATATATCACGATCAATGTTCAAGGCGTTCAAGCCCTCGTGGATGCGCTCGGTGGAGTCACAGTTCACGTCCCCAAAGATATGAAGTACCAAGACGATAGCCAACGTCTCTACATCAATCTCAAAGCCGGACGGCAACAGTTAGACGGCAATAAAGTGCTGCAACTTTTACGATATCGGCATGATGAAAATGGCGACATCGGACGGATTCAACGGCAACAAATCGTCATGCGTGCCTTGATGGAACAATCACTGAATCCCTCAACTGTGGCGCGATTCCCTAGTTTATTGAACGTTGTCCAGTCTCATATCGATACGAATTTGACTGTAGAAGAACTGGTCGCGCTTACGGGATTTGCTTCTCAAGTAAATCGATCGAATACCAAAATGCTAATGGTTCCGGGAGAATTTAGCTCACCCGGTGAATACAGAGCGAGCTACTGGTTGCCGAATCCCGATCGCATTAAAGGCATGATGGCGCAGTACTTTAATTTCGGAACTTCCACTCTAGAATCTCCTGATCCAGCTTCGATCAAAATCGCCATTCAAGACAGCACCAAGCAAGCGAAAAGTGTTGACATGGCAATGTCGGTTTTGGGTAAAGCAGGCTATGAGAACGTTTACGAAGGGCAGGAATGGAGCGAACCGCTGAGCGTCACTCGAATTGTCGCTGAATGGGGCGATGTCAGTAGTGCAGAAGCGATTCGACGTGCATTAGGGTTTGGAGAAGTTCGGATTGAAAATACAGGGGATCTGCGATCGGATGTGACGGTTCAACTCGGTCGCGATGCCCTTCAACCTAGAAAAGCCGCAAAGCGTCCGACCGCAGAACAAACGCCAAATACACCGCAGCCCGCAAATAAACTCTCAAACTGATACTTCATCTCGATCGATTTCGCGGCTGTTTGTTAGGACTTGCGACGGAAGATGCGATCGGAACAATCATTGGGCGATCTCCTGAAATTCAGAACTGATTGAGCGATCGCTCAAAGCGCTAGACTGTGATCATCTCATTGAAGGATTCAGCCCCAATGACTGTTACCTCAACTCGATCGCGTCTCTACACGCCAGAGGAATACCTTGCGCTGGAAGATCAAGCCGATTTCCGGAGCGAATACCGACAAGGAGAAATTATTCCAATGGCAGGCGGAACAACCAATCACAATCGGATCGCTCGTAACGTAAGTGCAGAGCTACATTTTGCCTCTAAAGCGCAAGACGACTTTGAGAACTTCATCGGTGATGTGAAGCTGTGGATTCCTCAAGAGCAACTTTACACCTATCCGAATGTGATGGTTGTTGTGGGTGAAGTTGAGTATCACAACGATCGACGAGATATTATTCTCAATCCTCAAGTAATCATCGAAGTATTATCAAAATCGACTGAAGATTACGATCGCTTAGGTAAGTTTGCTATCTATCGCACGATTCCCAGTTTTGTTGAATACGTTCTCATCAATCAGAATCGAATTCAGATCGAACATTTCACAAAACAAGCTGCGAAACGCTGGTCACTTCAGGATATTGATGCCGAAGATCGCGAACTTAGACTTGAAAGTATTCCGTTCACGATGAGCTTGGATGAAATTTACCGAAAGGTGAACTTTGCAGAAGCTGAACCAACTCAGAAAGACAATTCACCAGAATAAGGGACGATTTGCACGATCGCCCCTCACTCTACTTATTTGTAACTTGGAGCCATGCCAACGGTTCCGGCATAAACGGCACGATCGCCCAATTCATCCTCGATCCGCAGCAAGCGATTGTATTTCGCAACTCGTTCACTGCGACAAAGCGATCCGGTTTTAATTTGTCCCGCGCGAGTTGCCACCGCTAAATCTGCGATCGTTGTATCTTCGGTTTCACCAGAACGATGGCTGATAATCGATCGGAATCCGTTTCGCGCTCCTAAGTCGATCGCTTGCAGCGTTTCCGTTAGTGATCCAATTTGATTCAATTTAATCAAAATCGAATTCCCTGCTTTCTGTTCGATTCCTTTTTGCAGTCGCGTAATATTCGTGACAAACAAATCATCTCCGACCAATTGGCATTTGCTACCAATTTTCTCGGTCAATAACTGCCAATGTTGCCAGTCATCTTCGTGTAATCCATCTTCGATCGACACAATCGGATAACTACCCACCAACTGCGCTAGATAGTCCACCATTTCCGTCGGTTGATGAGCCGTACCATCGTAAGTGTACTGTCCGTTTTTGTAGAACTCACTTGCTGCGACATCGAGTGCGAGTGCGACTTGCTCACCCGGTTTGTATCCCGCTTTCTCGATCGCCATAATCAACAAATCCAGCGCCGCCTGATTCGATTCTAAGTTTGGTGCAAATCCGCCCTCATCCCCGACTCCGGTTAACAATCCCTTATCGTGCAGCACCTTACTAAGCGATGCGAACACTTCCGCGCCCCATCTTAAGGCTTCTCTGAAGTTCGCTGCACCGACTGGAACAATCATGAACTCTTGAAAATCGACGTTATTATCCGCATGAGCACCCCCATTGATCACATTCATCAACGGCACAGGCAACACATTCGATAACGGTCCACCCAAGTATCGATACAGCGGCAATCCGAGCGCGTCTGCGCCTGCTTTTGCGGTTGCCAGTGACACACCCAGAATCGCATTCGCGCCCAAATTCGATTTATTCGCAGATCCATCGATCGAGATCATCGTGCGATCGACGAGTTCCTGATTAATCGCATCGAGTCCAATCAACTTCGGAGCCAGTGCATTCTCAACATTTTCCACCGCTTTGAGGACACCTTTCCCGCCATAGCGGCTCTTGTCATCATCGCGGAGTTCGTGCGCTTCAAAGCTTCCGGTCGAAGCTCCACTCGGAACTTGAGCCAATCCGTACGCACCATTAGCAAGCATCACTTCAGCTTCGATCGTCGGACGACCCCGCGAGTCGAGAATTTCACGGGCACGAATCGATTCGATCGCTGTGTCTAGGGCATCAATCATAGTTGTCTACTAGGTAGTGAACAAGGCGGCATTTTCGAGCAAATCAATTTTTGCCTTTGCCTAGAATACGACCTTCCTGTTCCATTCTTGTAGCGAGCTTCACCATCCCGGTTATAGGCTCGTAGGAAAAACTTCGGGATCAGGTTCAATCAAGGAGTACACTTGTTTTTACTTTCGCTGAAACGTCCTTGAAAACTGACTCTCTTTTCTACAAAATCTTTGCGACGGTTCCGAGTACGTTCTTTGAGTTGATTGGTGAGACCGCTCCTCGATCGAGTACGTACGGTTTTGGCTCTCAAGAAGTGAAGCAAACAAGTTTCACCCTTGATGGCATTTTCATTCCCCCGCTCCGATTGCGTCAATTCCCGATTTATTTCGTGGAAGCACAGGCATATCGAGAGGAGGAAAACTTCTACTATCGCTTCTTTGGCGAGATTCATCTGTATCTGAAAGATTACAAACCTGCCAACAATTGGAAAGCAGTTGTGATCTTTACCGAGAAGCGATTTGATCCCGGAATACTGGAGCATTATTCTGAGTATGAGAATCGATAAGGAGTGAAAACGGTGGGACTCGGCAAATGGATCGGATTTCTGGCATTCGCGATCGCGCTCTATATTCTTTGGGAGCTTCGTCAAGTATTGCTGCTGGTGTTTGCGGCAGTCGTATTCGCAACCGCACTCAGTAGTTTAGCAAAGTCACTACAACGGTTTGGATTAAAGCGTGGGGGAGCGGTGCTCGTCTCGATCGTGACTCTCGTGGTGCTAATGGTGTTGTTTGTTGCGCTGATTGTGCCACCGTTTATTACACAGTTTCAGCAGTTGGTTCTTCTCGTACCGCAAGGACTCGATCGCATCGAAGTCTGGTTTCAACAAATGCAGCAACTCATACCCGGATCGTCGCAGTATGTTCCGGGAGTTGATCAATTAGTCCAACAGATTCAACCGTTCGTGACTCGCGTTCTAGGAAATTTCTTAGCTTTATTCTCTAATGCGTTAACGGCACTGTTAAACATTCTGTTAGTGCTAATTTTAACGATTATGTTGTTAATTAACCCACAACCCTATCGTCAAGGATTTATCTCGCTATTTCCCTCGTTTTATCGCAGACGTGCAGATCAAATTCTTTCGCTATGTGAAGTGTCATTAGTGAACTGGATTATTGGAATTTTGATCAACATGGTTGTGATCGGCGTTGTGAGCGGAATTGCATTACTAATTCTAGGTGTGCCGCTCGTGTTGGCGAATGCGCTTTTAGCTGGATTGTTAGAGGCGATTCCGAATGTGGGTCCGGTCTTGAGTGTGATTCCCCCGATCGCGGTTGCACTGCTCGATGCACCTTGGAAAGCTCTGGCAGTCTTAATCGTTTACATTTTGATTCAGCAGCTTGAACAGTACTTGCTGGTTCCGTTCGTGATGTCAAAGCAGGTGTCAATTTTGCCAGCGGTGACTCTCATTTCACAGGTTGTTTGCGCGATCGCATTCGGATTTATCGGTCTATTTCTGGCAATCCCGCTAGTCATCGTGGGTCAGATTTGGATCAGAGAAGCACTGGTGCGCGATATTCTCGATCGTTGGCGCAAGGATGAATACGAAGCACAAATTATCGAACACGCACAAGCAGAATTACAGAAATTGCCAGAAGCACCACAAGAAGTGATCGATGCACCCAATGAATCAGATCCGTCCTAAATCGGGAAAGACTTCTTGGACTGCGGGATGAATCAAATGGTGATTTTGCACGTTCAAGCCTTTGGCGAGTGCAGAATCTCGATCGAGCGCAGTCATTCCATAGGTTGCTAATTTGATTACATACGGCAATGTACTGTTATTCAATGCCTGGGTTGCAGTCCAAGGAACGGCTCCCGGCATATTTGGTACACCATAATGCACGACACCTTCATCGACGTAGGTTGGCTCAGTGTGTGAAGTCGGGTGCAAGGTTTCGATACAGCCACCTTGATCGACTGCGACATCGACGATTACAGAACCCGATCGCATTTGTTTCACCAGTTCTCTCGATACCAATGTCGGCGCTTTCCGCCCTGGAATCAGCACCGATCCAATGAGTAAATCCGCTTGCGGTACAAGTTCTTCAACATGGCTGGAATTGCTGTAGAGTAACTCAGCCCGTGAACCAAAAATCGTTTCGAGATATGACAAGCGATCGACATTCACATCCAAGATCGTCACCTGTGCGCCCATCCCGATCGCCATTCTCGCGGCTTCTGTTCCGACAATGCCGCCACCCAAAATCACCACCCGTCCCGGTTTGACCCCAGGAACGCCACCGAGCAGGACACCTCTTCCGCCTTGTTGCCGTTCCAGATATCGTGCTCCAAACTGTACCGATAAGCGTCCGGCGATAATGCTCATCGGCGTTAAGAGAGGCAAACGTCGATCGGAAAGTTCAACAGTTTCATACGCGATCGCGCTGACTCCTGAATTTAATAAATGCTCGGTCAATTGTCGATTCGCTGCCAAATGCAGATACGTAAAAAGCATCTGTCCTTTTTGCAGAAAATCATATTCGGACGAGAGCGGCTCTTTCACTTTGACCACCAGTTCTCGATCCCAGACTTCTTTGGTGTGAGAAACGATCATCGCTCCTGCCTGTGTGTAATCCGCATCAGTAAACCCCGATCCTGATCCTGCATTCGACTCGACAAATACCGAATGCCCTTGCTCTGTCAACACCCGGACACTACTCGGACTCAGACCCACCCGGAACTCTTGATCCTTCGTCTCTTTAGGCACACCAACTTCCATAGTCAACCTCGATCGATACACTTCTAATTTAATCGGCAATTTCCAGAAGAGCGGTCATTCGATATCGCGTCGTGTTTAGAATAAAGATGAAGAATTGTGAAGGCTTTGTTCACCATGACCCAGACTCAACCGACCACGACTCCGAAATTGGAGAATCCGAAATTTGGCTTTAACGATTATGCCGAGCGTTTAAATGGACGTGCTGCAATGATTGGCTTTGTGGCAGCGCTAATCGTGGAATATGTCACCGGGCAAGGCGTACTGACCTGGCTGGGACTGATTTAAGATTCTGTGGTGAGGACTGAGAGATTTCACCGTCTCTCAGTCGCACCTTCTAAAATAGGAATCAGCGTATTCCCGGAAAAGATATGAACGTGTTATGGTTTCGCTTTTTGAGAACGTTTTATCGTAAAGAGCCACTCACCGCATTTATTCTGACGGCGGGCGCAATGAATGTCGCGATCGGAGGATTCGATCAAAGCTCTTCGCTTGTCATGGTTGGACTCAGCACCGTTGCGTTGGCGATTCTCTTCCGCTGGTGGTCACTGTCTCAACGCCCTGCGCCGATTCGCGTCACTCCTTCAGACGATCGCCCCACTCGAATGCCCGTTCGCGCTTTACCGGAACGTTCGTCTCGTCCTTCGCTCCCTGATTTAAGAAAGCCATAATATGCTGAAAATTGGTGAGGCTGCTGCGAAAAGTGGTTTACCTGTGAAAACGATTCGCTATTACGACGATATTGGACTGCTTACACCGACCGTTGAGCGATCAGAGTCTGGATATCGATTATTTCTGCCGCAAGTGATCGATCGACTTGTCTTTATCAAACGAGCACAGTCACTAGGACTGAGTTTGGAAGAGGTGAAAGAAATTTTGGCAGTCCACGATCGAGGTTCGTTGCCGTGTGACACGGTGAAAGGGCAGATTCAAGACAAGATCGCTCAGATCACGGTACAGATCGAACAGTTGACCACGCTGCGATCAGAATTACAAACCGTTTTATCTCAGTGGCAGGAACCCGCCCCCGAATTGATTGAAACCACCATTTGTCCGAATTTAGAAGTCAAGAGATCGTTCTAGAGAGAGTCGCATCCTTCGTTCCTCTCGAATAGCTTGTGAAATAGCCAGTCGAATCGAGGAAAGAAAGATGCAGCCACACACACCACTTTCAGCCGCTGAAGATGATTCTCTCGCACATAAATTAGGACAGATTGGGCGAATTTTGCGTTTGATTGGATGGGCGGGAATCGCGACCCAGCTTGGTCTTGGAATCGCTGCCGGAGTTTTGTTATTGTTTGCGATCGCAGGACGAAATTTTAATAGCGCGATCAGTGCTCAAGAAAATAATACGGCTGGCACAACTCCTGGGTTGGGAATTGCTACGTTTTGGGCAGTGTGTGCGATCGCAGTTTTACTCTACACGGCGTTTTTGGCATTTCGTCAATTACTCTTTGCGCGTCGGTTACGTCATGCAAATCACGATCGACATCCGAAAAAAAGTGATGTGATCCAAGTGCTGAAACTTGGCATTATTGCAGGGTTTATCGGCATGGCGTTCTCTATTTTGGGCGGCGGTTCAGCCTTGGGAGTATTGTTATCGAAAGCGATTTCTCAACCGCAAGGAGTCGCGATTTACGATCCGACTCGAATTATTCGCCCGCTCGATGTATTTCTAGCAATGGCAAATATGATCACGATGACGGCGCATTTTCTCGGAACGATCGCTTCTGTTGCAACGGTGAATTGGCTCCATCGTCAGTAATTGCGCTGGAATTGAAGCCGGATCGCTTGGGTACTCTGAACGCATCAGACTGATTACTTCAAGGTCTGATGTTTCCGGGTTTATCCATCGTGACGGCTTCAATATGCAGAGCATCTCTCCTCTTGTTCCATTCGTTGATCTCGCTCCTCTCCACCAACCGATTCAAGCTCAAATCGAGCAAGCGATTCAGGGTGTGCTTCAGCGTGGGGATTATGTGATGGGGCAATCGGTGAACGAGTTTGAGCAGGCATTTTCTAAAGCTTGTGGAGTCGCACATGGAGTCGGAGTGGCTTGTGGAACAGATGCGATCGCGCTTGGTTTACAAGCCTGCGGAATCGGTCACGGTGATGAGGTCATCTTGCCTGCGAATACGTTCGTCGCAACATTAATTGGAGTTCTACGCTGTGGAGCAACCCCGGTTTTAGTCGATTGTGATCCGAAGACTGCTTTGATCGATTTAGCAGCAGCAGAACGCGCAATTACACCTCGAACAAGAGCGATCGTACCTGTGCATCTTTACGGGCAAATGGTTTCTCCCTGTTTGCTCAGAGATTTAGCGCACACTTACGAATTGATTATTTTTGAAGATGCCGCACAAGCGCACTTAGCAGAACGAGAAGGAATTCGGGCAGGTTCGATCGGGCTTGCGGCTGCTTTTAGTTTCTATCCGAGTAAGAACTTAGGCGCGTTAGGCGATGGGGGAATCGTTGTCACAAAAGACGAAGCGATCGCGACAAAGTTAAGAACCTTAAGAAACTACGGTGCACCTCGTAAATATTTTCATACCGAATTTGGAACGAATAGCCGTCTCGATTCGATTCAAGCTGCGATTCTAAATGTGAAACTGCCACATCTCAGGAGTTGGAATCGCGATCGCGCTCAAATTGCAGAACAGTACAATGCTCTCTTAAAACCATTACAATCGCGTGGATTAGTGCCGATTTTCAATCAGAGTGGAAAAGGTCACGTTTATCACTTGTATGTGATGCGAGTGTTGAAATCGGAACAGATCGATCGAGAAACGCTTCAAGAACGGCTCGAAGCTCAAGGGATTCAGACGGGAATTCACTATCCGTTACCGTGTCACCTACAGCCAGCGTTTAAAAATTTGGGCTATCGAGAAGGCGATTTTCCGGTTGCTGAAAGTTTGTGTGAGGAAATTATTTCATTGCCCATGTTTCCCGGTTTGACTGAAGCCCAAGTCATTCAAGTGATCGGCGCGATCGAAGAAAGTCTCGCGACTCCTGTTACTGTTAAACTCCCGGTGTAAGGCTATGCAAATTCGGCGGTTCTCATTTCTCGATCGACATTGGAACGATCTAGCTCTCCTTGGGTTACTCGCAATCTTATATGTTCCGTTGCTGATTCACTGGTACGACGGCTGGATCAGAAAGTCGATCAGTATCGAACATGAATATTTTAGTCACGGCATCATCGGTCTACCGTTTGCGGCAAATATCGCTTGGTACAACCGGAAACGCTGGGTTCGACTTTCAGACTCGGTTGGATCAGCCAGATTTATCAGCACTGGATTGATTTTGATTGCAGGCGTATTTTATCTAAGTGGACTGCCTGATCCGGTCAATCTTTCATTTCCGATTTTGCTAACTGCAATTTGTCTGTGGCTTAAAGGTCTATCAGGATTAAAGCTGCAATCATTTCCTTTATTGCTCGTATTTCTTGCAACTCCGAACGAAATTCCTTACTTGCTTGCACCTTATACAATGCCGCTTCAGAGTTTTATTGCAGGAACGGCAGGCTTCATTCTGAATCAGATCGGATTAGATGTGACAGTGCAGAATATCTATCTGTTTGTGAACGATCGCTTAGTTGAAGTGGCTCCCTATTGTGCGGGATTGAAGATGCTGTTCACAAGTTTGTATGTCGCATTGATGATTCTGCATTGGTCAAACAATTTACGATCGCGTTCTTTTTCGATCGTCTTCCTAATCGGAACCATCTTCATCAGCGTTACCGCCAACATTATCCGGAATACGCTCCTCACCTTCTTTCACGGGACAGGTCAAGATTCAGCATTCCACCTACTTCACGATGGTTGGGGTGGAGATGTCTACTCGGCTGCAATGCTGGGTTTACTAATAGTGCTGTCAAACCAGATGGAAAAATTCTTCGCTCCATCCAGCCCCCAAACGTGATGCTCGTTTCATTTGCCAAGTCTAACGTTCAGAAAGTTGTTCTACTGCTGATTTTGATTGGATTGATTTGCTTTGGTGCATTGCCCGGATACTTATCAGGCGGACAATGGCGATGGAAAGCTCCGCCTCAAATTACAGTGTTAGACCAATTAAAATCACTGAAGAAAGACGGCGTTGAAATTCCAGGTTGGCAAACGATCGAGAAAAAATTCATGCCGATCGGCGATCGTAAATGGATGGTTCAAAACCTCCAAAATTCATCGCAAACCAAAGCAACCGTTCTCTTTTTGCCCCAAGCTCGATCCATCGACCAACCTCAAGTGGAATGGGTCGATCTCGATGGTGCTCAAGGTTTAAAGACCGATTCGCATCGCCAAATCCAAATCGGTTCGATCACCGTTGAATTTCTCCGAGCTTGGACACCGAGACAAACATACGCGGTAATGCGGTGGTATGCCTGGGAAGACGGTGGACATCCTGCCCCGTTTTGGTGGTTTGTTCGCGATCGCATGCTTCAATGGCAGAATCGCCGCGCCGCTTGGATCGCTGTGAATGTCAGTTTGCCGATCGAGCCACTCGACGACATCGAACCGCATCGCAACACCCTCGAATCCTTGGTGCAAACCGTACAATCCACATTGACGACTCAAGTTCTGCGCTCCAACTCATAAATCTGGGCACACTGAGCGCGGAAAACTCGGATGTCATTCGGGTGCATCTCAATACAATGTTGCTCACGATTGAGCTAGAAACCCCGCTTGATACGGATTGCCTCCCATGCGTTTAGTTGAATTGCAATTTCTCCGATCTGCTCCACGCGGGTGGATGACCTCACTGTTCATGGCGGGCGTGTATTCGATCGCTCCTGCTGGTTCGATCTGGCTCTCTGCCCGAAGCGTTTCGGCTCAACCTTCTGCGCCTTTACCGACTCGCCCTTCTCCACTGGAATTGATCGAACAAGCGCGACAAAAATTACGCGACTCTGCCACACCCCAAGCTCCAACGACTTCTAACAACGCGCCCATTACTCCACCTGTTAATTCTTTTGGTCTTTATCGACTTGGAGCAGGTGACACGATTTCGGTTCAAGTACAGCGATTTGCTGATTTGAATTTTCAAGCCACGGTAGACCAAGAAGGCAACATCACCGCGCCCTTGTTGGGGAAAGTTCCGCTTCAGGGATTAACGATCGCACAAGCCCAAGAGCGCATTCGACAAGGTGTAAATCGATTTGTGATTGATCCCGTCGTATTCGTTGCGCTCACAGGTCAGCGTCCGGTGCTCGTCACAGTGACAGGCGAAATTGCAAAACCCGGACTTTATACCCTGACATTGCCCCGAACGTCCGCAGCTTTGTTATTAGCAGGGGGCGCAACCGGACAGGCGGATTTGCGATCGGTACAAGTCAAGCGATCGTTATCTGATGGCTCAATGCTTGAAGAGAAACTCGATCTCGTGACACCCTTACAAGAAGGAACGCCATTGCCCGATCTCAAACTTCAAGACGGTGATGTGATTGTGATTCCGAAATTATCAGAGCAGGAACAGAACTACGATCGAATGCTCATGGCTCGATCGACGTTAGTCAAACCCCAAATCAACATCCGGCTTCTGAGTCATGCCAGCAATGGACTCGGAACTTTAACGCTTCCGAACGGCAGCACTTTTCTTGATGCCCTCACTGCTGCAAGACCTGGACCTGATACTGCTAATCTCCGCCGAGTTGCCTTAATTCGATTCGATCCAGTTCAGAAAAAAGCAGTGACTCGTGACATCGATGCTCGGAGCATTCTCAGCGGCAACATGGCTCAAAACATTCAGCTTGAAGACAACGACGTGATTGTCATCGGTCGAAATCTCGTCGGCAGAATCACGTATGCACTCAATACTTTCACCCAACCCTTCCGAGATGTGCTGGGCTTCTTGCTGTTCTTCCGTGAACTCCGCAATGGAGCCGATAGCTTATTTGGTCCCACCGGGCGCGAGTAATTACATTAACTTCTAGTCAGGGCTTTCTTATGGTTCCACCGATCGTAAAACGTTATTTACTAGCTGTGAATCGCTACAAATGGGTGATTCCGGCAGGAGTTGTCGTGGGTTTGGGTGCAGGCGGCGTTGTTGCGGTTCAACCCGATCCGCTACCGAGCTTCATCGGAGAATCCACGCTCGTCTCAAATGCGCCTCCAATTACGTTTTCTACGATCGGTTCTCAAGTTCGCCAGCCTGTAGAAGCCTTTACAGCAGAAACTCTTCTCACGGATCAAGTCATAGAAGGCGTTGCGAAAGAAGTTGGCATCAATCCTGATGTGGTGAAAAAGGGAACGACCGTCAAAATCAAAGCGGGCGGCGATCCCAAAGATCCTGCGGCTCCAAAAGCTGAAGTTGAGGTCGCTTACAAGGATGGTGATCAGAAACGGGCAGGAGAAGTCATTAGTCAACTATCACGGCGCTTGGTGGAACAAAGTCGATTGAACAATTCGGCTCGATTGCGATCGATTATCGGCGCGATCGAACAACGCTTACCCACGGTGAAACAAGAACTTTCCGCTGCGGAGCGTACTTTAGAGCAATACGATCGCATCGAAGGACCTCAGTTATTTGCGGCTCAAGATGGCAATATCATTAAGTCGATCGCAGGGAGCCAACAACAACAACAACAGCTTCGATTACAGTTAGATGGCATCAATGCTCAAATTAGTAGCATTCAAGAAAAGCTCGGACTTGATCCGAACCAAGCCTATGTTTCATCAGCTTTGAGTGCTGATCCGATTATTGCAAGTCTGCGTGCTCAATTGCAGCAAATCGAATCGCAGATGTCTGTTTTGCTAAAAGACCTACGCCCTGAACATCCTCAAGTGGTGACCTTGCGAAAACAACAGCAAGCTTTTGAAGAAGAGATTCGCAAACGAGCAACTGAAGTGATCGGCGGAAACGGGCAAGTTGCTCCCTTCATTGCTAATGTGCGTCAAGATAGTAGCCTTGACCCGGCTCGACAACAATTAGCAAATACATTAGTTAATCTACAAACTCAGAAAGAATCTTTAGAGCAGCAAATTGTTTCAACGATTCGATCGGAACAAGAACTGAGACAGCAGTTTTCTAGCATTCCAAACAAACAACTAGAGCGAACTCGATTAGAAGATCAAGTCAAGCTGAAAAAGAATCTCTACGATCAAATGCAGCAAAAACTCGTCGATGCAAGAGCGGCTGAAGTTGAAATCGTGAGTAGCTTAGGATTGTCTCAATCTCCAACTGTTTCGCCTACAGGTGTCAAAGCTCCGAAAAGTATTCCGATCACGTTAGCTGTAGGCGCGATCGTCGGTTTAGTCGTAGGTGCAGGCGTGATCTTCTTGCTCGATACGCTTGAAGGCACGATCTACACCGCAGAAGAGTTGCGTGAAGCCATTCGCCAAAGAGATGTCGCGATTCTCGGAATCTTACCGCTGGTGAAGTCTTTTATTCCGAACGATTCTCCGATTCTGGTCAAGCCTGATTCACCTTATGCAGAATACTATGAGCGATTCCGCAGTAATCTTCGCCTGACTGAATCTAAGAATCTGCGGGTGATTATGATGATTAGCACGATCGAGAATGAAGGCAAAACAGTCACGGCTTATAACTTAGCGATCGCATCTGCCCGCGCCGGAAAACGCACCTTACTCATCGAAGCCGATTTACGATCGTCTTCTGCCGCCCATCAAGTCAATCTCACGCCTGATCCCGATAGCCAACTCGAACCCCTCCGCTACTTCGGACAGATCAGCGATTGTATTCGACTCGCTCCCGATGTTGAAAATCTCTACGTTGTGCCTAGTCCCGGTCCTCAACCGACAGCCGCATCCCTGCTCGAATCGAGTGAACTCCGCCGTTTACTCGAAGATGCACGCGGACGATTTGATCTCGTGATTCTCGATTCTCCGCCCTTGAGTCAATGTAATGATGCCTTGATTCTAGAACCGTTCACGGATGGAATGGTTCTAGTCACTCGTCCGGGTGTGACTCAGCAAAGTCTGCTAGAAGAAGCGATCGATCAACTCACCGAAACTGCAAGTCTCCGTTTACTCGGTGCAGTAACCAACGGCGTTGAGGTTCAATTGCCTCGTGCGGCTGAAGAAGCATTAATGAATGATGCGAAACAGTGGTTATTCGAGTCGAATCCGGAGCCGGAAAATGTGGTGATGAGCGATCGTAATTAAGCAGACCTCGACTTTGGCGATCGTAATGATTCCCTGAAAAAATCAGATCAGATTGATAGCCAGGTACGCTAGGCTGAAAAAGCTAAAGAATCTATCGAAATACAAATGTCTGAGCAAGTCTACGATGTCGTTGTGGTGGGTGGTGGCGTTGCTGGAGCCGCATTACTATATTCCCTCGCAAAATTCACTGATTTAAAGCGAGTGGCGCTGATTGAGAAGTATCCACGGGTTGCAACAGTCAATTCTAAACCGACGAACAATAGCCAAACGATTCATTGCGGCGACATTGAGACGAACTACAGTTTAGAAAAAGCGCTCAAGGTGCGGCGATCGGCGGATATGCTCGTGCGCTATTCAACCGAGTTACCGTCTGAGATCCGCGATCGCGTGATCTATCGCTTCGACAAAATGGTGATCGGAGTTGGATCTGAAGAATGCAATCTGATCCGGCAACGATACGAAACCTTCAAGCCGCATTTCGCCGGAATGCAACTGCTCGAAAAATCGCAGATTGCAGAAATTGAACCGAAAGTCGTTCAGGATCAACCTGAAGAATTAGTTGCGATCGCGGTTCTAAATGAATACACTGCGGTGAACTATGGCACTTTGGCTCAATCGATGGTTGAGCAGGCAAAAGAAGTTTCAGATAAGACGGTCGATCTCAGGCTTGGTAGTCCGGTGCAATCGATCGAGCAAGTTGGCGAAAATTATCGAATTACGATCGGGAACGATTCGCTCACGGCTCGATTTGTCGTCGTTTCCGCTGGAGGACACAGCCTATTATTTGCCCACCGCATGGGAATTGGGCTTGAATATTCCTGTTTACCCGTTGCCGGAAATTTCTACTACACACCTCAAGTTTTGAATGGCAAAGTGTACACGGTTCAGAATGATAAGCTTCCGTTTGCAGCAATTCACGGTGATCCGGATGTGACTCAGCCTGGAAAAACTCGATTTGGTCCGACTGCACTCCCGTTGCCATTGTTAGAGCGCTACAATCTCCAAACGTTTGTGGACTATCTAGAAGTGTTGCGGCTCGATCGTAGTGTGAGTGCTGTGCTCTGGGATTTGTTCAGAGTGCGGGACATTCGCAACTATATTTTCAAGAATTTCGCCTTTGAAGTGCCGATGATTAATCGTCGCCTGTTCTTGAAAGATGCTCGTAAGATTGTGCCGTCTTTGCAGCTAGACGATCTGGTATTTGCTCAAGGAGTCGGCGGAATTCGTCCTCAGTTGATTGATAAAAATCAGAGTAAGCTGATTTTGGGACAAGCAGAGATTGATCCCGGCAACGGAATTCGCTTTAATGTGACTCCTTCACCGGGCGCAACGACTTGTTTAGGCAATGCTGAGACGGATTTACTGCGGATTCAGCAGCATTTGGGATGTAATGTCGATCGCTCTTGGTTTAATGCAGAGGGATTTGTGCGATCGTATTAGTCGAGAAGTGTTGGGAGAGTTTTTAGTGGCTTGCGATCGCGCTTAAAGCTTTCCCACTGCGTAAATCGATCTGAATTGTGGATTGATCTAATAGTTCGATCGACATTTGATCCTGCTGGAATGACCAATTTGTTGCCATGTCCGGCAATCCCTGTGTAAATCTAAGGGAACCGTTTTGATTGAAAACGAGAATTTCTAACTCTGTGATTACAACGATCGCAGAGCCAACTTCAAGAATCTCAAACAATGGATAGTGTAAGGTCAGGGCAACTAAGAACCTTCCTTGATGTAGTTCTAGAGCAACGAGATTCTCATCAACTCCAATCCAAATCATCGAATTTGCGACAGTTGTGATTGAAGGTTCAATGAGTTCGCTATTCCACGCTAATCCATAATCTCCAAATGAATCGTGATGCACGATCGCGAAACGATGAGCATGAGGAGCATCAATGACCCGCCGAACTGGATCAAGCTTCTCGAACGTTGCGCGATCGACATCAATAATTTTCATAAGCATATTATCGATAGATTCGAGGAATTAATGTAGTTACCTCTGGGATGCTTTCCATGTTGCCGTCCGGATACCGATAAGAAATAAGGACATCTCCTTCTACATTCTCATTCTGTAAAAGAACCTTTCTTCTAATCGTAACGCCATGTTCATTTTCCAGTCTAAAGACTTCTACTGCTGTTAAGCCTTGCTGAAAAATCTCCAGTAAACGTTCCTGTCCATCATTCTCTTCCTGAATTCCCAGACGGCTCAACGTCACAAGGTTTTGACGCGATCTTGCCTGGTTGTTTTCTGAAGTTACTCGTCCAAAGAAATAATCAAATTTGCTTCTTCTAATTCTGAACCCTTTGCCTTCAATAAAGACACTCATGCGAGTTTATAGTAACAGAGGCATCTCAGCGAACCGTGAGCAGGTGATATCAGTATTCCCCCAAATCTAACTGTTTCAACAAAAAAGCCCTCAGAACTTCTGAGGGCTTGCAATTTATCACTCAAAGCAAAACTTGCGGGTTATTTGCCCATAACCGCTTTCGCACGATCGACAACGTTCTCGACGGTGTAGCCGAATTTCTTCATCGCTTCACCACCTGGAGCCGAAACCCCAAAGCGCTCGATGCTGATCATGTCACCTTCGTTGCCCATGTATTTCTGCCAACCGAAGCTCGAAGCGGCTTCCACGACGAGACGTTTTTGGTCAGCTTTCGGGAAGATCGTGTTCTTGTAAGCTTCGTCTTGCTCCTCGAACAGTTCCCAACAAGGCATCGACACGACGCGGACTTTGTGACCTTCTGCACGCAGTTTTTCGGCTGCCGTAACACAAAGGCTCACTTCGCTTCCGGTTCCAACCAGAATGATATCCGGTAGGTCATCGCTGCCAGAGAGGATGTATGCACCGCGAGCAACCGCATCGATCGAGCTTCCATCCAAGTTCGGTAACGCTTGACGAGTCATTGCCATCAATGAAGGCTGGTGACGACGCTCCATCGCGATCTTGTACGCTCCAGAGGTTTCGTTGCCGTCGGCGGGACGGAACACCAGTAGATTCGGGATAGAGCGGAGAGATGCCAGCGTTTCAACGGGTTGGTGAGTCGGTCCATCTTCACCCAATGCCACAGAGTCGTGGGTCATGACGTAGATTACGCCCGCTTCTGATAGTGCCGAGAGGCGAAGTGCGCCCCGGAGATAATCGACGAATACCAAGAAGGTTGCACAGTAGGGAATTAAGCCAGAACCGTGTAGAGCAATTCCGTTACAAATTGCTGCCATTCCGTGTTCGCGGACTCCGAAGCGGAGGTTACGGTTTTGGTAAGAACCTTTTTGGAAGTCACCGAAGCCTTTGAGCAAGGTCAGGTTCGAGTGGGTTAAGTCAGCGGAACCGCCGATCAATTCGGGAACGACTTGAGCGATCGCATTTAAAGTCTTCTCGGAAGTTTGACGAGTTGCCAAGCCTTTATCTTCTGGGCTGTAAGTCGGTAAGCACTTTTCCCAACCATCAGGAAGTTTGCCGCTCAACATCCGCTCGAATACTGCTGCTTCTTCGCCGTACTTCGATTTGTAGTTTGCAAATGTTGCATTCCATTCTTCTTCGAGTTTTGCACCGCGCTCGATCGCTTTACGCCAGTGGTTCAGCGCATCTTCGGGAACCTCGAACGGTTCATAATCCCAACCGAGATGTTTCCGAGTTGCCGCTACTTCATCGCCACCTAGAGCCGCACCGTGAACGCCTGCGGTATTCGCTTTATTCGGTGAACCAAACCCGATCGTTGTTCTGACTTTGATCAGTGTCGGTCTGTTGGTTTCTTTCTTCGCGGTTTCGATCGCTTCTTGAATCGCCTGGATGTTTGTATCGCCATCGGGAACGACTAAGACTTGCCAGCCGTATGCTTCGTAACGTTTGCCGACATCTTCAGTAAAGGAAACTTCGGTGTCGCCATCGATCGAGATGTGGTTATCGTCGTACAGTGCGATCAGTTTGCCCAGTCCCAAGTGTCCAGCCAGCGAACACGCTTCACCGGAAACGCCTTCCATGTTGCAGCCATCGCCCATGATGACGTAGGTGTAATGATCGACGATCGTGGCATCTGGCTTGTTAAACGTCGCTGCTAAGTGGGCTTCTGCCATTGCTAGACCCACTGCATTACAGATCCCTTGACCCAAAGGACCTGTGGTCACTTCGACTCCAGGAGTTTCAAAGTTTTCCGGGTGTCCTGGTGTGCGCGATCCGAGTTGGCGGAACTGTTTGAGGTCATCGAGCGTGACGCTATCAAATCCACTGAGATACAGCAATGCGTATTGCAGCATCGAACCGTGACCCGCAGACAGAACGAAGCGATCGCGATTAAACCATTTCGGGTTCTTCGGATTGACCCGTAAGAACTTGTCCCATAGAACGAAGGACATCGGAGCCGCACCCATTGGAAGTCCTGGGTGTCCGGATTTCGCTTTTTCAACGCCATCGATCGCTAAAAAGCGGATCGAGTTAATGCAAAGTTCTTCGAGTGACTGGGCTGCAACGACCATGATTTCTAGTAAGAATGAACGACGAGTGGACGATAACGGAACAAACCGATTTACCTGGTTCCATTATGAAGACAAATAGGTAAAGATACCTAATCAGAAAAAACTATCGAGGATCGGTGATCCGATAACGGCTTCCTAATAATCCTCGATAACGGTAGACAGTTCAAGCTCAAGGGACAAACTTTTTGAATGCCAGCGTCACATTGTGTCCGCCAAACCCAAAGGAATTCGAGAGCGCTACATTGACGATACGATCGCGTGACTCGTTCGCCACGTAATCCAAGTCACACTCTGGATCGGCTTCGACTAAGTTGATGGTTGGCGGAACGCGATCGTTTTTGATCGCCATCACGGTCGCGACTGCTTCGATGCCACCCGAACCGCCGAGTAAGTGTCCGGTCATGGATTTAGTCGAACTGACAAGAATTTGATGAGCGCGATCGCCAAGCGCCGTCTTGATTGCCATCGTCTCGTTTGGATCGTTAACAGGCGTACTCGTCCCGTGAGCATTCACGTAGTCAACTTGATCCGGAGTCAATTCGCCATCTTTGAGACAGAACTGCATGGCTCTTGCCGCATCTTTTCCGCCGGGAGTTTGGCTCGTGATGTGATACGCATCGCAAGTGACACCATAGCCAACGATTTCGGCGTAAATCTTCGCGCCACGGGCTAGAGCGTGCTCCATTTCTTCGAGCAGCAGAATTCCTGCACCTTCACCGAGCACGAACCCGTCTCGATCTTTGTCAAACGGGCGGCTGGCGTGGGTCGGATCGTCATTTCTGAGCGAGAGTGCTTTACAGGCGGCAAATCCAGCAACCGCAAGCGGAGTCACAGCGGCTTCGGTTCCACCACAGATCATCGCTTGAGCATATCCGCGTCGAACCCATTGGAAGGCATCCCCGACTGCATTTGATCCAGCGGCACAAGCGGTGACAGAACAAGAATTTGGACCTTTTGCGCCAATGTGAATCGCGGTTAATCCGGCTGCCATGTTCGCGATCATCATCGGAATCATGAACGGACTACAGCGATCAGGTCCTTTGGTCAGATTCACTTCTTGCTGATCTTCAAGGACTTTCAAGCCGCCGATTCCGGTTCCGATCAAGACTCCGACCTGTTCTGCATTCAGATCAGTGATTTTGAAATTTGCATCTTCGAGAGCTTGTTTGGTTGCCGCGATCGCGAATTGACAAAAGCGATCCATGCGTTTCGCTTCTTTGCGATCCATGTATTGATGCGGGTCGAAGCCTTTGACTTCCGCCGCAAAGCGGCAATCGTGGCGGGACGCATCAAACAGCGTAATCGGACCAATGCCATTCCGCCCTGACATTAAGCCGTCCCAATATTCAGAAAGCGTATTGCCGATCGGCGTAACCGCACCTAGACCTGTAACAACGACGCGCTTATTTACCGAATTTGTCATGATGTCCAAAAAAGAAAGGGAGTAGGGAGTAGGGAATTAGGGAGTAGGGGAGGGTTTCGACATAGCTCCTGACTCCCAACTCCCGCTCATTATGCGGAGGCTGCAACCTTACCGCTGATATAGTCCACTGCGGACTGAACGGTGGCGATTTCTTCTGCCGCTTCGTCAGGGATTTCGATGTCGAATTCTTCTTCGAGTGCCATGACTAACTCGACGGTATCGAGTGAATCTGCCCCTAAATCATTCGCAAAGCTCGCAGCAGGCACGACTTTCTCGGTATCGACTCCGAGTTGTTCCGCCACGATTTTCTGGACTTTATCAAAAATTTCAGTCTCGCTCATATTTCCTCTTGGGTTGCAGCAGCAACAAATCTCACTAAACGAAAGAACTTACTCAGCCGATGTCTGGTGTTTGTGACGATACGGTTTTGAGCATTTTTTCATCTTAATCCGAATTGTGGATACACTCATCAGATTCAATGACGCGGAAAACATTTTGCCATGTTTCTGGAATGAATCTCGATTTTGAAATTTCGATCGTTTAAATAATTAAAGCGATCGCACTAGAAAAATTCACAGCGGGAATGATTCGGCAGTACCATCAGAATCGAACGCTTCTCTAGATGATGTTATGGCACTGAAGTACGCTTATTTTCCCGGTTGTGTGGCGCAGGGAGCTTGCCGCGAGTTGGATCAATCGACGAAAGCAGTCACGCGATCGCTCGGTATCGAGTTGATCGAACTCAAAAAAGCCTCTTGTTGCGGATCGGGAACGTTTAAGGAAGATTCTCAACTGCTCGAAGATACGGTCAATGCAAGAAATATCGCGTTAGCTGAAGAATTAAATCTGCCACTCTTAACCCATTGCAGTACGTGTCAGGGTGTGATCGGTCATGTGGATGAACGGCTGAAATCTGCGGATTCAAATTATTTGAATCAGGTGAATGGATTTCTGAAAAAAGAAGGCTGTTCGCCCTACAAAGGAACGAGTGAAGTTAAGCATTTACTGTGGGCGTTGGTCGCGGATTATGGATTAGATGCGATCGCCGAAAAAGTCACAAACAAACTTTCCGGACTGAAATGCGCTGCTTTCTACGGCTGTTACTTATTACGCGGACAGGATCGCCCCTACGATGATCCGTTCAATCCGAAATCGATGGAGAACTTGTTTGAAGCGATCGGGGCAACTCCTATTTATTACCGGGGTCGGACTCAGTGCTGTGGATGGCCGCTTTCCAGTTATGCGACTGAGCAATCGTTCAAAATGGCAGGAACACATATCGAAGAAGCGATCGCTGCTGGAGCGGATTGTATCGTCACACCTTGTCCGCTCTGTCACTTAAATCTAGATTCTCGTCAACCGGAAGTCGAGCAAGTGATTGGAAAATCGTTGGGATTGCCTGTCTTGCATTTGTCGCAATTGGTGGCTTTGGCGATCGGGGTTTCGCCGCAAGAATTGGGACTCGATCGGCATATTGTTTCCACCAAATCCGTTCTTGCAAAACTGGGACGATAGAGAATTCCTGATACATAGTGCCACTACTCAATCGACTGAGTTAATTTAGACCTAAATGCCCCGAATCAGGAATTTATGCAGCTACACTGCACCCGTCTGAGTTGTACCCGTCCACTGAATCACGCACCGGATTTAGATGATCCAAGTGTGTTGAAAGCGGTTTCGCAAAAGTTTTGTACCTGTTGTGGAATGCCTTTGATTTTGGTTGGGCGATATTTGCCGATGAAACTGTTAGGAAAAGGCGGATTCGGGGCGGCATTTTTGGGACGCGATCGCTATACTCCAGGATTCAGACAATGTGTCGTAAAACAGTTCCAACCTTCTGGTAATCTGAGTGCGACTCAACTCAAAATCGCTCAGGATCTTTTTGAACGAGAAGCCGAGGTTTTAGAACAATTAGGACGTGAGCATCCGCAAATTCCAGATTTATTCGCATTTTTTGAGTTAACCGCTCCCAACTCTCAAAGCGGAAAAGAGGAAAAATATTTCTATTTAGTTCAAGAGTATATTGATGGACAAACACTTGAAGAAGAACTCGCACAAACGGGAAGATTTCCAGAAACCGAGATTCTAAAAGTGCTGGAACAAGTCCTAAAAATCCTGGATTTTGTGCATGAAAATGGGTCAATTCATCGCGATATTAAGCCCTCGAATATTATTCGCCATAAGAACGGACGATTCTATCTGCTCGATTTTGGTGCGGTGAAATTTGTCACAAAAGCTGTCGGACAGCCACAAAATTCAACCGGAATTTATTCAGCCGGATTCGCCCCTCCAGAACAAATGTCAGGCGGTCAAGTGCTGCCTTGTAGCGATTTATATGCGTTAGCGGTTACTTGTGTGATGTTGTTGACGAACAAACCGCCACAAGAATTACTCGATAGTTATAACAACACTTGGAAATGGCGAAATTATGCTCAAGTGAGTTCGCATTTAGCGAATGTTCTCGATCGAATGTTACTTTACGCGCCTGCCGATCGCTATCAGTCCGCCACTGAAGTTCTAGATGCCCTCGCCCCAAAACCCGTCATAACTCCACCGCCAATTAGTCCACCACCGCAGAAAGTTAAGCCATCTCGTCAAATCAGACTGCCGCAATTCTCTACAACCGAGATCCTCAGCGGCGCATTGTTCACCGGATTCGAGGGCGGAATTATCGCGATCGCGCTTGTAAGTTTACTGGGAACGACTTTGATTAGTGCAGGCTTTTGGATCGCATTAGTTGGGATTCTCATCACAGCGCAACTCGCGAGATTCATTGAAAAAATTGACTTCGTGATTTTGGCGGGACTCTCGATCGCGATCGTGGGACTTGTCGGGCAACTGAACTGGGCGGGAGCATTTATTCAGGCTGGACATCCATTTTTGAATATCTTGGTCATTGCTGGATTTACAGGATTAGTAACGCTCGCGATCGCGATTCTCTTTCAGTTGATTTACAAATTGGTTTCTCGATTCTTTTAGCCGTAATTTAGGCTTGAACCATGACACAGAAAAATGAAACGCCCGCTTTACTTCTTTCGTTGTTAGTCACAGGCGGTTTGATTGGGGCTGGGGCGTGGTGGCTGACTCAGCGATTCAATGTGTCGCAAATGAACACTCCCTCGCCTCAACCCACTGCTACAAGCAATTCCAATGCAGATTGGTCAAGTGTTCAAAATGTGCCTTCTGGCATTTTTAAGTATGGGGGCAGTACCAGTTGGGCACCACTTCGATTAAGTGTCGATTCTGCACTGCAAGCGGCTCGTCCTGAATTTCGTTTGCGCTACGTCGATCCCGCAAATGGTGCACCGAGTTCGACTTCTGGAATTCGGATGCTGATTGATAGTCAAGTTGAATTTGCTCAATCTTCGCGCCCGATTACACCCCAAGAGCAACAAGAGGCGCAGCAGAAAGGATTTAGTTTGAGAGAAATTCCGATCGCGATTGATGGACTCGCGATTGCGGTGAATCCCTCACTGAATATCGCTGGTTTAACGCTCGACCAACTCAGAGGAATTTACACCGGACAACTCACGAATTGGAAACAAGTCGGAGGCGCTGATCTTCCGATTACTGCCTTTTCTCGCGATGCCAAATCTGGCGGAACGGTCGAACTCTTCATCGAACAAGTTCTGAATAAACAATCTTTTGCGCCATCGGTTCAAATCGTTTCAACAACCACTGAAGCCTTGAGAAAACTGGGATCGACTCCAGGTGGAATCTATTTCGCGTCGGCTCCTGAAGTCGTACCGCAATGTACTGTAAAACCGATTCCAATTTCTAGAGGCAATCAGCTTGTTGCACCGTATCAAGAACCGCTTGCCACTTGTCCGACGCGCAATCAACTTAATACGGGCGCTTTCCAGGATGGTACTTATCCGCTGACTCGCAATCTATCGGTGATTGTGAAACAGAATAATGGGACGGAACAGAAAGCAGGTGAAGCGTATGCGAATTTGATGTTGAGTTCGCCTGCCCAAGATGCGATCGCGAAAGCTGGATTTGTCCGAATTCGTTAATTTCTTTCCTGTGGGGGAGACTCGATCGAGTGAGTATCTTCCAAACTAGATCCCAATGAATTTAGGAGTTTCCGATGGCTTCTCCCACTCGTTTAACCGGATTAGATTTAGTCGATTGCGCGAGAGCAAACGCTAAACAAGGGATCGAGACTGCTGCAAATTTGTGTGGTTATGGAACGGATTTAGAAGGATTTCGATCAGAGTTAAAACAGGCTTGTGATCACATGCGAATCGAGTTTCATGAACTTAGCGATTTGATTAAAGATCAGCCTGTCGCGGTCAGTTTAGATGGGGTGATTGTGGAACCTGATACGCCTGGAGAATTGTAGGGGATTTGATTTTTCAAATGCACCCGATTTGTGATCTGTCGTTTGTTGCGTAAATCCCGTAGAGACGCGATTAGGAGCTTCGCTGCACTACGTGTTCGCGTCTCTACGTCGTCGGGTAAACGCAAAATCAATCGACTGGTTTTCCCCGAACCCCTAATAAATTAAAACCTCCAATTCCCATCAGAAAATTGGAGGCTACAAAAGTTCGATCGACAAAATCCTACGCCGCGATCACCTGCGCCAACGGTTGCCAGCGGAAATACCGCTCACCGCCAACTTCAATTACCACCTTCACACGCGGTTCAATCTTCGGCAGATTCGCCAAATACTCAAGCTCTTGGCTCGACAGAATGTGCCCTTCAATAATCCAGAGCAACAAACCTTTCGATTTCGGCGGCAACTGTTCGATCTGCGTCGTTACGATCGGCGGAATGAAATAGGTATAACCGACTGCCGCTCCTGATCCCGTGCTTTTCTTACCCAAGTGAGCCGGACGAACGCCGTGTACTCCGGTCAAATATGCCGCGACATCTCCTAATCCTCGTGCCGTAATGCTCAGAGACTGGTAGCCAGCGCTACGAATTCGACGACGATATCGACCTTCAAAGCCACCTTCGAGCGGCACATAAGCCGCGATCGCGCCGTGAGTTTCCAGGTCTTTGATCAATTGTCCCCCAGTGGTCAAAAGTGCCATATCGCCCGAACCTTCCTAAATAACAAGAGTGACCAATGCTTTTCAAGACGCGAAGCATCCATTGATATTCTAATGGGTTATCCCGCCCGAAACCTTCAAGAATCTCTATATTGGGTATCAATTACTCACTGACGATTCGAGCGATTAGCGATCGTAGTCCGATCGTGAAGGGATGCTCCGGATACTGCAAGCAAAACAATCGACTATTGCCCGTTTGTGCTACTTCCTTCGTCCACTCAAATACGCCTGCCACTGGAATTCGATAGGCACGTTCCACTTGGTCTTTTAAACTTTGAGATTGCGATCGATCTGCGACTTGATTCAGAATCACTCGCACCGATCCGCTGCATCCTTTTAAGGCAGTCGAGATCAGTGCAGTACCCTGAAAATCTTGCTGATCCGGACGCATCACGAGCAACACTAGATCGGCAAATGTTTTCCAAGACGTATCAATTCCTGGATAAGTATCAATTAATAAATAGTCCAAATCCAATGCTCGAATAAATTGTTGGCTCGCTTGTCTGAGTTGCGCTGGCTCGTAGCTTTCCTTGAGGGTTTGCATCAGAGCAGGAAGGGTTGCACTTGAGGGAACGATGAATAATCGACCGCGATCAGCTAACAAATGAGTCGCATCGTACGCGAGTTCCGCGATCGGTTGTCCATTCTGCAAATATGCAGCGTTGAATGTTCGGGTGAGGGAATCGCCTGCAATGCCAAATAACAGGTGTAATCCAGGGGCAGACAAATCGCCATCAATGACACCGACTCTCGCTCCACGCATTGCTAGTAAGACAGCCAGATTTGCAGTTAAGCTCGACGTTCCAGATCCGCCTCGGTAGGCGTGAAGAATCACAGTTTTGAGCATCTAAATCCTCTAATGCACAGGATTGACCAAATTCAATAGTTGTGCATCCCTTATTTTTAGATTAAACAAAATGTTACTGATTTCTGTGCTCCATTAGTCTGATAAAGATTTCTTTAAACTTCCCTGCCTTTAGAGAGGTGAGTTTTCTGGGGCAAAGGCTTATTTGTATACAGTATGCTCCCCACAAATTGGTGTTAAAGTACACTGCTCCGCTTTTCTGTATACAGGATACTCTTGCAGTAAAAAGAGCATTTCTTTACCCAGCAGAAATCTATGAATCAAGCCGTAACCCTTCGCTATCAAACCCTCTGGCTAATTACGATCGCCTGCACGATCTCGGTCGGTAGTCTTTATTACAATCAGCCGCTTCTAGCACTCATGAGTAGTGATCTGAATGTCTCCGTGTCAGATGTGAGTGCAGTGCCGACTTTGACTCAGATCGGATACGCGATCGGGCTTTTGTTATTTGTGCCATTGGGTGATCGCATTGATCGACGCAAATTAATCGTGGGTTTGAGCGGGATGAATGCGATCGCGCTAATTTTCGCCGCCCTTTCTCCAGGCTTAAATGGATTACTACTGGCGAGTTGTGCGATCGGACTTACAGCGGTCGTGCCTCAGTTGCTCATTCCCTTTGCTGCACAACTCGCCGATGCCGAACAGCGAGGACGAATTGTAGGAACGGTGATGAGCGGCTTGTTAGTTGGAATTATTTTGGGTCGAGTTGCAGGGGGATTAGCGGGTGGAGCATTCGGATGGCGATCGATTTTCTGGATTGCAGCCGTGTTGATGGTTACATTGGGAATCGTGTTATTAAAACAATTGCCGTTTACGGTTCCTTCCGCAATCGATGTTTCGTATTTTGGCTTACTCAAATCGTTACCGATGCTGTTATCGGAACATTCTGCATTGAGAACACGATCCATTGCCGGAGCGGTTTTATTTGCATCGTATAGCGGATTCTGGGCAGTATTACCTTTTTTATTAGAGCGTCCGCCGTTTGAATTTCACAGTGAAGTTGCCGGATTGTTCGGCTTAGTTGGAATGATTAGTGCAACGGCTTCTCCTTGGTTGGGGCGAATGACCGATCGAACGAGTCCGCGCTTGACGTTGAAAATTGCGATCGGGCTTTTTGCGATCGCGCTTCTGATTCTCTGTCAGTTCTACACAACGCTGTGGGGACTGATTCTAGGTGCAGTCCTACTCGATTTAGGCACGCAGACCGGGCAAATCTCAAACAAAGCGAGAATTTATAGTTTACCGATCGAGATTCATAACCGCTTGACCACGATTTATATGGTGATTTTCTTTACTGGAGGTGCGATTGGTTCCTGGTTATTTGCTTATAGCTGGCGTTTCACAAGCTAATGTTGCTATCGAAATATTAATTAAATCACTCATAAATTAGAGAAGCTTCAGCTTTTTCGTATACTGCATACGTTAAAACAAATTGATGTAAACTAACCCTATGCTCAAGGCTGTATACATCTACGCCCATGAACTGCATGATCGCTTTTTCGTTCATCCATTTAATGAAGAAGCGTTGTATCAGATGATACTGTTTGCATTGTTTTAATTGTTGTAAAAGATTCCAGAGATCATAAAATTTGCGATTCTGTACGGCGTTGCTTCTCGTTTCTGATAGTGTTTCGCTTAATTTCTTTCGTAAACTGCTTACATTGAAAAATGGAGAAAGAAAGCTGTATGTGCAGCCTGTTCCATCATCGGTTTAGAACGATTGCAGTATCGATTTTTCTGAGCTTGATGATTCTCACCGGGTTTCCCACTCGTGCAGAAGCGATGAAACCACTGAAAGCGATCGCATTTGATCCGAGTGCAACCGCTGTGACGGTGGCAACAATTTACGAAACTGCCCCCACCACGCAGAAGATCACGATGAAATCGCTCAAGAGTACCAGCAAAGCATTGAAGAAAGCGCCGGGTTTTGCGGGATCTGCAATGCTGCAAGGGGATGATGGAACTCGCTTGATCGTGCTGGCACAGTGGCAAGACCTCGCGAGTTATCAAGCTGCGATCGCAACTCCTCCGACTGAGAGTAGCAAAGAGAAAACTGCTGCGGTTGCGCCAACTCGGACTGTTGTATTTGAAATCAACAAAGCGCAAACGGCTCGTGAAGGATTGGTTCCAGCCGTGAAAGGGAAACAGGCGATCGTTGAATTCAGCGAATTCAAGCTGAAAGCTCCCGAACATCAGGCGAAGATTGTTGCGAGTGCTGAAAAGCTCATTCCTGCAACTCTCCTGAAACAGCCTGCACCTCAATCTGTCATGTTATTGAACAGTACAGACAGCACCGATGTGGCACTGATGGCGAACTGGAACTGTACGGCTGATTTTGCCGAAGGTGAAGAGCCTGCTACATTCGACTCACTCGATGCCGAAGTCGCTGCATTAGTCGATGTCGATGAACATCTTTACAACGTGGTCGGAATCATGCCCGCAGAAGTCAAAAAATCAAAAGAATCAGAAGAATCTTAAGGATCGAATCGCGATCGCGATATTGTTCGATCGCAGCAACCATTTTCTATTTCCCTTGCATCCCAGAGAGATCTCGTCATGACTGTTACTCTGCCCGAAAAAGAATCGTTCAGCCTGAGCGCGTTTTTGATCAGTGATAATCCTGCTCGATTTCTGCTGAGTTGGGTTGCCGGATTTGTCGATACGGCTGCATTTATTAGCTTGTTTGGAATTTTTACCGCACACGTTACCGGAAATATTGCGTTAGCGGGTTCCGCCTTCGCGAGTTCTGATCATCTCACAACTGTGTTAAGGCTTTCGATGCTGCCTGTTTTTATGGTAGCGGTCGTCACGACCTCACTGGTGGCTCGATTTGCGAGAAAGCAAGGTTGGGCAGTGCTACCTGTGTTGCTGGGTGCAGAAGCGATCGCACTTAGCATCTTTATGGTTGTGGGATTGCAATATTCAGCAACTTTGGTCATTGATGCTCAGGATTACTTGATGTTCCCGATCGCCATCACAGGTGTAATTGCAATGGGAATTCAGAATGCGCTGATGAAAGAAGCTGCAACTTCGTTTACGGGATTTTTTCCGACAACGGTAATGACCGGAAATTTTACGAACTTCACGATCAATCTAGTTCACTATGTCAGTGCTAGACTCTCGAAACAGACCGAAGAAGTCAAGGCAGAAGCCGCTTATGCGCTGACGCAAATCAAGCTGACTGCGCCGCTATTAATCGGCTTTTTTCTAGGAGGAACAGGTGCTGCCTATTTTGTGCCTTCGGCTGAATTTTGGTCATTATCGATGCCTTTATCGATCGTGCTGATGTTAGCGGTGGCTGCTTATATCCAGTCAAGTACGAAATCTCAAAATGTTTAAGGAGTTCTAAACGATGAAACGAATTTTATCGGCGATGTTTGCTTGTGTAATGGTGGTGTTGAGTTGGATCAGTTTGCCTGCTCAGGCAACTCCATTGTTTGCACAGGTAGAAGCACCAACCGTAACGACTGATCCCTTTGCTCAGTTGAAAGCCAAGATTGTGCCGCAGCTTGAAAGTATTCTGACTCCGGAGCAACGGGCGCAGTTTGACAATGAGATTGCAAATGGTGCGACCGTAAAGAAAGCGTTTAAGTCGATCGCGCTCACTCCAGAGCAGAAAGGCAAAGTCGGCATGATGATGAAGTCCGTGCCCAAGGATTACTTCACAGCTCTGACTCCGGATCAAAAGCGTGACCTGTTCATGCAGAAGAAAGAATTCTTTATGACGAGCGGCAAGGCGAAAGCAGAAGCGGCAATGAAGGCAGCAAGCGAGAAGGTTGAAGATGTTACGAAAGCGGTCAGTGACAAAGTAGATGACACCGTGAAAGCGGTTCAAGACGCAGTTGATTAATTTTATCGATCGATTTAAAAACTCTCCTTGTTCATTCAGGGAGAGTTTTTTAATTTAACGTGAGTTCGATGAAATCTTTGAGTCACAAATGCTTTAGGGGGCATTATTCGCTCCAAACGAAGCGAATAACTACATCGAACTCACTCAATTTATGGCTCTTTCTTACCAACAATCTCACGAACGCGATAAATCGGGCGACCTTGAGATTCGTGATAGGTTCGCATCGAGATTTCAGCCAGCAACCCAAAACTAAACAGATTCAACCCTGCGAGGAAGAGCACCACGGCAAGAATCAATAATGGGCGCTGTCCGATTTCTTCACCAAAACCGAGTTTTAGAATCGCCAGATAAAGCCCGATCGACATTCCCGACAGCAGCGATAACAATCCGAACAATCCGAAAACGTGCATCGGACGAGTCAGAAACTTCCGCATAAACGACACGGTGAGCAAATCCATCACGACACGGAATGTGCGATCGAGTCCATATTTACTTGTGCCAAACTGCCGTGAATGGTGTTTGACCGGAACCTCTGCAATTCGCGCTCCTTCGATAAATGCCAAGGCGGGTAAGAATCGGTGCAGTTCTCCATACAGGTTCATATCTGCCACGAGTTCCGATCGATAAGCCTTCAAAGAGCAACCATAATCATGCAGCCTTACACCTGTGACTCGCCCAATCAGCCAGTTGGCAATCTTAGACGGGAGAACGCGAGTCAGAGAAGCATCCTGTCGATTTTTGCGCCAGCCGCTGACGAGATCGTATCCTTCGTCTAATTTTTCGAGCAGCATTGGAATATCGCTCGGATCGTTCTGCAAATCGCCATCGAGCGTGATGATTACTTTGCCGATCGCTTGCCCAAATCCGGCTGCCATCGCGGGTGTCTGTCCATAATTGCGCCGCAAAATCACCGCTTTCAAATCGGTTCGGGATTGAGCCAGTTGTTTCAAGAGTGCGTCTGAACCGTCACGAGAACCATCATCGACACAAATGATTTCGTAGGTTAGAGCGGCGTTTCTTAAATGGGTTGCGATCGCATCGATCAATCTCGGAATGCTTTCGACTTCGTTGTAGATCGGAACCACGATCGAGACATCAGGCTGAAGTGTGGATGCAAGCGCAGTCGATACTCCGTCGGGAATCAAAGGCGAGTTCATGAATGGTTCAAATCTAAACGCAAGATTAAGCTTAGGGCATCTGGACGATTTTGAACAAATTATGTTGCAGGTTTGTCTTGTGCGGTCACCTTCGGTGGAGCGAAGCTACCGCGCCGATCGTTCCTTTTACCGCTCGGAGATAATCGCTGGGAGCGAGTAGAATCTGTAATCCTCGCATTCCTGCTGAAATCGAAATCACATCAAATAGTTCGATCAATTCATCGACGTAAACCGGATAGTCTTTTTTGCAAGCGAGAGCCGTTACGCCGCCGCGAATGTATCCGGTCAGAGGTTGAACTTCTTTAAGTGGAACTGTTTCAATTTTACGATCGCCTGACACTTTCGCTAATGCTTTCAGATCAAGCTGCATATTGCCGCCGATCACCGCGAGACAAATGCCGTTTCTATCTCCACGAGCGACCAGCGTTTTGAAAACTTGTTCGGGCGGCAGTCCGATTTTTTCAGCAACCGATTCCGCCGCCAAGTCATTCGGATCGACTTCGTATTCTCTCAGTTCGTAAACGATTCCTAAGTTATCTAAGATGCGAACGGCATTCGTTTTCATAGTTGACCAACAGCAAATTCTTGAGCAGATAGCAGATGGACTGGGAAATCTACAGACAGTTCTCTATCGCGATCGATCATGCCAATTCGTAGACGGTTCGTGCTTCAGACTGGAGCAAGTTTTTTGGTCACAGCAGGCTTTCAAAGCTGTATCCAAACCGCTCAAACCCAGCACTCGACCTTCAAAATCAGTCAAACGCTGACAGACCGAATTCAGAGACGCGGATATTTGAAGGTCGCGACGGAAGACGATTATCCGCCGTTCGAGTTTTTGGTGAATGGGAAACCAACCGGATTCGATCATGAATTACTCGCGCGATTTCGGCAAGTCGTTCCCTTTCAGATTCAGCAAGAAATTATAGCTTGGCAGGGATTGCTTCCCGGAGTCGGTGAAGGGAAATACGATGTCGCGCTCACGGCTGTCGGTGTGACCGACGATCGCGCTAAATTTCTCGATTTCACCATGCCGATCGCAGAATCCACGATCGCTTACCTCAAACGCAAAGACGATTCCTCGATCGACGGCATTCGATCGCTTTCCGGGAAAGTTTTGGGCGTACAGCAAGGCGGAGTTTCTCAAGCTGCCATTCCAGACTTAGAGGCAGAACTGAAAAAGCAAGGGGGAACGCTCGGAACCGTGAAAAAGTATCGAGGATTTGCAGAAGCATATCAGGATTTGATCAATAAAAAATTAGATGCTGTGTTGCATAACATTGTGTCGCTCTCGGTGTTAGTCAGTGAGAAGCCTGCAATTTTTGAGCTAGGAGAGCGAGTCAGCCGAAAATCCTATGCAGCTTGGGCGGTGAAGAAAGGCGATCGAGAATTATTAGCCTTGCTGAATCAATTTTTGCAGCAGCAACGCGATCAAGGAGAGATGCGAAAACTTCAGCAAGACTGGTTCAAAATGACGTTCGACAATTTACCGCAAGAACCGCTTCTTCCGGGAGATCGCGCCATTCCATCATGAAACGGATTCTAGATAAATTGGCTTCGCGGCGACACTCTTTGTCGATGCGATTTTTTGTCGGCAGTACGATCTTGCTCGTGAGTTGTGGTGCTTACTACAGCTATCAATTAGTGCGGAATACGCTGCTTGAGAGCTTAAAGCAGAATGCGTTTCTTGAACTTGCTCAAGGTCGCGAAAGTCTCGATCGCTGGCTGTCGAATCAGAAAACTCATATTGAAACTCTAGCGAACACGGCTCAAGTTCGATCGATGAATTGGGCGGAAACAGAACCTTACTTAAAATCAGAAACGCTCCGATTCGGTGATCTTTACGCGCTGGCGATCGGCACACCGGATGGCTGGCGGAATGTGATCGGCGGTCAGAGGGCTTACATTGGCGATCGTGAATATTTCAAAAAAGCGATGGCTGGCATTACCAGTGTTAGCGATCCGATGATTAGTCGAGCTAATAAACTGCCATCGATCACGATCGCGGCTCCGATTTGGCAACGATTTGATACGACAAGCAAACCGATCGGGGAAATTCACAGCATTGTTCGGTTAGAGCGAATTAATCAGGTCGTGAGCAGTGTGCAATATGGAAAATATAGTTATGCGTTTGCGATCGATTCTCAAGGACGAATTGTGGCTCATGCCGATCGCTCGTTCGGTTTTGGTAAACAATCTGAAGACGATCGACTCCTTGGAATCATTCAGCACATCAGCAAACACAAAGAAGGAATTGAATTACTCAAGGTTGGCGATCAGAAGCACTATGTCGCTCATCTGTCGCTTCAAGAGGCGAACTGGTTTGTCGCGCTGGTGATTCCCAGAGAAAATATCGAAGCTCAACTGCGATCGCTTGATACGATCGCGCTGATTGTGGCTGGAATGGCGATCGCGCTGTTGATCATATTGGGGCAGATTCAATCGATCGAACAAAGACATCTGAAGCAATCGAATGAACTGTTAGAACAGCGAGTCGAAGAACGGACAGCAGCGCTCTCTGATACCATGTCACAGCTTCAACAATCTCAACTACGCCTGATTCAAACCGAAAAGATGTCAGCGCTCGGAAATCTCGTTGCAGGTGTCGCACATGAGATTAACAATCCAGTGGGTTTTATTCATGGCAACATTAATCACGTCAACGAGTATGCTAAGAACCTTCTGCATTTGATCGATCTGTATCAACAGCACTTCCCCGATGCGACAGTTACGATTCAGGAGTATCGAGAAGAGATTGATTTTGAATTTGTTGCCAAAGATTTACCGAAAACATTGGCTTCGATGCAGGTAGGAACCGATCGCATTAAAGAAATTGTGTTGTCGCTCAGAAACTTCTCCCGATTAGATGAAGCAGAAGTCAAACCCGTTGACATTCACCAAGGTATTGATAGCACTTTGCTGATTTTGCAACATCGCACTAAAGCCACTCCTAATCTGGCAGCAGTTGATGTGCTCAAAGAGTATGGAGATTTGCCGCTCGTGGCTTGCTATGCCAGTCAGCTAAATCAGGTGTTCATGAATATTTTGGCAAATGCTCTAGATGCGATCGAAGATCAACGCGCTCAATTAAATACTTGTACGATTCGGATTAGAACTCAATTGCTCGATCAAAACTGGGTGCAAATTGCGATCGCCGACGATGGTTCAGGAATGCCACCAGAAGTGCAGCAACGAATCTTTGATCCATTCTTTACGACGAAACCTGTGGGCAAAGGAACTGGAATGGGAATGTCGATCAGCTACCAAATCGTCACCGAACGCCATCGAGGAAAGCTGTACTGTGTGTCTGAAGTGGGCAAAGGAACAGAATTTTTGATTGAAATCCCAGTTTCATAATGTGGACATGTACGGCAGGTCAGTGACTCCCGGATCGTAGCCGAGTTGACTGAGCAGAGTTGGAATCTGTCCACGATGGTGTGTTTGATGGTTGAAGAAATGCGTCACCAGTAACCATGCAGGACGAGTAACCGATTTTGTGGGTGTCGTAACGGTTGTGTAGGTGAACGGAGCGTCGAGCCATTCAGTAGTAAGTTGCTGCGTCCAGTTGAGAATATCTTGGTCAGTACGTTGCCTCCGGCACACGGAACGTGACCGCGCTCTTGTCTCAATTGATCGAAGTCAGAATAGAGAACATCATTGAGCTTTGCGGCAAAAGGATTCTGAGTAAAGCGACCAAACCAAATACGTTGCCTTCGGCTCACGCGAAGCGTGTCCGGCAATCAGAATATGATTCAAGGTTCCATCGATCGACTTAAAAAACGCACCCAAATCTTTATTGCGTTTCGCATTGGGAATTTCGGCACAAATTGTATAAATCTTCTGATTCATCCAGCGATTATACTGTGCCATCGTTGTGCAATATTCTGTGCTTCTCATTGTATTCACTTAGTGATAATGACGCTGATCTAGCCACATTCTAACTTCTTGCTCTGTTCCAAATGCACTATGTTTATCATCTTGTGGATCATAGATTTGATAGTACCAATTTCCTTGATCATCACGACGATGATTGATTTTAGGTTCGCTGCTACTAGAAATTCGATTAACGATCGCATTCCAGAATTGATTGAGTTTCATAATGAGTGTTTTCGAGCGATGATTTATTTTCTTCCCGATCGCACCTACCCAACCAGAGACAGTTCGCCTAAATTGCAATGGTTACAGTTGAGTTTCTGGAAACTGTTATGCTCAAAAAACTACCACCTCTAAATAATCAGTTGATGACTTAGAAAGTCGCTAAGAACACGACCAATCAATTTTGAAGTCGGTTGGAGTCGGATTATGGCAAGTATTGAAGTAATTATTCGAGACGACGATGGCAATATTATCAGCTAGAAGCTAGCCAAGCAGGTGAATCTGAAGAAAGCGAACTTGGACTCGATATAGCAATCCTGAATCAGTCGTAAGATGCAAAATTGGTCGTGCCCCCTATCCCCCACGGTTGGGGGAACAAGAGTCTTAGCCCCTAGAATTGGGGTTTTGGGGACGTTCCCGAATCGTACAACTCAAACCAGATTGCTATAGAAGCAGACGTAGAGTTGCCAAGTCATATTCGAGAAGCATCAGAATCAAATACGGGAGAAATCAACGCTCCGGTCTAGTGTTGCTGTAACTGTAGAATTGCAGAACGCACTTTCTCAGAAAGTTGGGAACAGTATTCTTGGGCTGTAGTAGAAGGACAAGACGTGACCTCGATTGTTGCTCCAAACGTGACGGAAATGGGATGTCTTTGAGGTTGCCATTGTCCTTTCGGTAAAGCTTGATAAGCGCCAGAAATGTAAACGGGAACGATTGGCACTTCTAAACGTAATGCTAGAAACCCTAAACTTGCTTGAAAGGCTTGCAGTTCTCCGGTGCGCGATCGCGTACCTTCAGGAAACATTAAAACAGGACGGCGGGGGGCAAGAACTTGCTGACACTCATGCAGCGCTTCCAAAAAATACCCTGAACGATCAAATGGAAGTACATTAAAAGCAGTTCGGAAGAACCAACTTTGCAGCGAATTTTTGAAGAAATAGTCCTTTGCACCTAAACAAGCAAGTTGATCAACGTGCCTCAGTAGAGAAATTGCAACTGCACCGAGATCCAAATGACTAGAATGATTTGCAGCTAGTAAGTAGGGACGATCTTGTGGTAGGTGTTCTAAGCCACATGCTTGTAGTTCAAACCAATGCTTGTAAAAGGGTTGGGCGATCGACCAAACTGTTCTGCTCACCGTCGCAGATTGAGTGGAAGAGATGGTAGGAGAATGGTCTAGGTGTTGAACTACCAGAGCTTGGCTTAACTTTGCGATCGACAAGTCTTGTTCCAAGAGCGTTGCTGGCAAGCGGCATTCTAGCCATTCTTCTAGTTCAGCCGCAAGACTCACCATTTGAATCGAATCTAAACCAAATTTAGATAATGGCTCGATCGCACTGATCAGTTGTGGATTCACTTTAAGCTGTAGCGCAATTTGATCAATCAACCAATTCTGAATCAAGGATTGCTGTTGCAATGGCGATTTTGTTAGAAGCTCTTTCAAATGAGTCGTGTTCGTCGAAAGCGGAGTTGTCCTAGCGGTGCTAGAGCGATTTAACGTCCAAGTTGTAAGAGACGTTAGCGTGCCCGTTAAAAAACCAGTGCGACAAGCGTGACGCTGGATTTTACCACTAGACGTTTTGGGAATACTCCCAGTTTGTAGAAGACAGATTGCATAGACTTGAAGTTGATGATGGGTCGCGATCGCTTGACGAATTTGAGTCACTACCTCGGCAAAGTCCAAACGATCGCGGTAACGCCGTTCTACTTCAGCCACGACCACAAGTTGTTCTGCACTTGCGATCTCAGCCGAAAATGCTGTAACACAACCCGGTCTGCGAATCGCTGGATGACATTGTTCAACGGTCGCTTCAATATCTTGAGGATAGTAATTTCGTCCTCGAATGATCACCATATCCTTCGATCGACCCGTTACAAACAACTCGCCATCCAGAAGAAACCCTAGATCGCCTGTACGCAAAAATGGACCTTCATCTGTGGCAGTGTAGGCGTAAAAAGTGCTTTTCGTTTGCTCAGGTTTATTCCAGTAGCCCTGAGCGACGCTCTCCCCCCTCACCCAAATTTCGCCAACCTCGGCAGAATTACAAGGCATGAGCGTCACTGGATTGACGATCTTCACGGTTTGATTGCCCCAAACTTGTCCACAACCCACAATCCGATGCGGTGAAGGTGTGAGAATTACTTGATTTTGAGCGAGTGCTTCAGCTTCGACAGATTGTATTTTAGGGGGTGCAGTGGGCAAACCACCTGTAATAAAGAGTGTCGCTTCTGCCATTCCGTAGCAAGGGTAGAAAGCTTCGGGGCGAAATCCACAGGGCGCGAAAGTTTCGGCAAAGCGTTGTAAAGTTTCGGCTCGAATTGGCTCCGCGCCTGTAAACGCGACCTCCCAACAACTGAGATCAAGCTGCTGTAATTGTTCCGGCGTGATTCTGCGAACACAAAGATCGTAAGCAAAGTTAGGTCCACCGCTACTTGTTGCCCGATCGCGAGAAATTGCACTTAACCATCGAAATGGCTTTTGCAAGAAATCCACAGGAGACATCAATGTACAGGGAAGCCCCAAATATAATGGTTGCAATACATTGCCGACTAATCCCATGTCGTGAAACAGCGGCAACCATCCGACAGAAATCGTTTGAGAACGATGTCCAAAGGCTTGTTGAATCATCTGTTCATTGTGTAGCAGATTGCGATGACTCACCATCACCCCTTTTGGCTGTCCCGTTGAACCAGAAGTATATTGTAGAAATGCAAGAGAATCTCCTGTTATTGCTGGTTCTTGCCAAGTTGAATGCGGCTCTACTGTGTCTGTTGCTAACCACTGAAGCATCAAGGACTGTTTATCTTTTCCCCATCTTTGTTTTAAGTCTGCTAGAAGCACTTGAGTGGTTAGTGCGATCGCCGCGTCTGCATCAGCAACGATCGCTTGTAGCCTCAGAAAATTCTGGTTTGGTCTTGGAGGATAGGCTGGAACAGCAACAACGCCTGCATAGAGACAGCCAAAAAATGCAGCAATGAACTCTAAGCCAGACGGATACAGTAAAAGCGCCCGATCTCCTGGTTGAACGATCGTTTGGAGTGTTGCTGCGATCGCCTGTGCCTGTTGATCTAGTACTCGATAGGTGAGTTTGCCTGCTTCAATCTCGCCGTTCTGCAAAATAGTAAAAGCAGTTTGATTGGGTTGATGTTGCGATCGGTAGCGAAGTAGCTCGACCCAAGTTGTCCACGATCGCTGAACTTCTACAGTCCGATTTAGAGAAGCAGTCATGGGCAAATTCCTTATTCTTGTAGAGACGGGGATTTTAGCAAGTGCGTCATGATCACGACAGCAATCAAATTCAGTAATCCCAAAATCATGAACAGAAATCCGATCCCGCGCCCCGAACCTGTTCCAATCAGGACTCCAACATTTCCTGCCAACAAGCCTTGTTCAGCCAGCAATGGTTCAAAGATCTGTTCTGCGATCGCACCCATGCTCAAGTAAGCAATCATTGAAGGGATGTGCTCGATCATGCGCTTCATGCCAAAAATGCGACCTTGCAACTCAGAATCGACCTGACTCTGCCAAATCGTTTGGGCACAACTGAGCGCGATCGGGTAAGCAAACAGATAGCCAAATCCGCCCAGTGCAGCCAATACAATCGAATGCTTCAATCCACCGAGCAGCAAGAAAAACCCTTGCAAAGTAACCGATCCCAGTACGCCATGAATCTTGTTCTGAAAACCACCCCAAGCGCTCATCGTGACGCTTCCTAACAACCAGCCGCATCCACAAATCGATATCACGATTCCTAATTGAGTGGTCGATGCAAAACTGAGAATCAACGGAGAAAACAGCACTTCTAACGCGCCTAATGTGAAGTACATCACGATCGCAAGTCCTAGAAGTCTAACCAGAAGTCGGTGCTGAGAGAGATACTGCCAACTCATGTGCAAGTCGCTGAGGATTGTGATCTTGCTTGCAGCAGATTGATGTCCAGCGAACTTAATCGTGAACAGAATCACTAGAGAAATGAGAAAGCTAATGAAATCAATCCAGAGAATGCCTTGAATCTGAATTGCGACAAGGAGCAAGCTTGCTAGTAAAGGTGCGAGAATCTGAGAACCTGCTTGCGCGAGTTGGATCAATCCACTCATTTGTCCCCAATATCGCGTTGGGGCGAGTTGTGAAACGGTTGCCGAAAAAGCCGTTGCTTGAACCACCATGAAACTCGATCGCGCAAGCAGAATTGGATAAATCAGCCAGCGATGAGTCTGAGAAGTCCAGATGAGAAGCGCGATCGCAAGCGTCAGTAATCCCGCTCCACTATCGCCCAGGATCATCGTCCAACGGCGACTCCACCGATCCGCTAGGATTCCAGCAAACGGCGCAATCAAAATCTCCGGTGCATAAGTGCAGAGATAAATCAATGCAAACTGAGTGACTGAGCTAGTTTGCTGATACACCCAAATCCCTAGCGCAAATCCTGTCAGCCGAGACCCGATCGCAGAAACAAATTGCCCCAGCCATAATCTCAGAAAGACTCTTTTGCGCTGCGTCAAATGATGAGCGGCTTTCTGAAGAACAGACGACCGAAGAAAATTAACAATCGGATGCGGCTTGATGTCCAATTTTGTTACCTGCCGATACATGGACTTCCAGTTGATTCATTGAATCCCGAATCAAATCGTCATCAAATTGAATTCGATTCGGTTCAAATAACAGCACGATCGTTGACCCGCCGTACTGAAAATAGCCCTTTTCTTGACCCTTTTCGACCCGCCCAGACTGATAAGTTTGAACAATACTCCCGACCGTTAAAGCTCCCACTTCAATACAGGCAATCTGACCAAACTGATCAGACCAAAAAGTAGTGACTGCCCGCCGATTTCGACAAAAGACATCTGGAACTTTCGCAAGTGCGATCGGATTAACCGAGTGATATTGTCCTTGAATATCCACAGTTCCTTGAGCGATACCAGAAACCGGAAAGTGGAATCGATGGTAGTCGTAAGGCGCAAGACGCACAATCAGTGCAGAGCCATTCCGATAGGGGTTTGCAGCAATATTAGAATCGAGTAAATCTGAAATAGTGATTGATGTTCCCTTGATCGGAATCTTTTGTTCCGCTTCTAGCTGCGGGTAGACCAAAACCTTACCATCAGCAGGACTACAAAAAATACTTGGATTACGATCGAAGATTCGTTTTCCTGGTTTTAGCTTACGAGTGAAGAACTCATTGAAGCTACGATATCGACTCAATGGCAATTCAATTTCTTCAACATTAATGCTGTGCTTTTCGACAAATGCTGCAATGTTAGCTCGGCTTTTAGACGATCGTTTCAGGGTAGCGTAGAGTTGCTGGGGAGCTTTACAGTTGAATGCGATATTTAGAACTTGAAATCCGAGTGAATTTTCGTAAAACCAACGTAGAAAAGCCTCGTTATCTATAATCTCAGTGATTAATTGATTGCTACTGCGATCGCGGTAATAAATTTCTCTCGTAGCTTTCATCGTTTCTACAGTTCAGTTCTGAAAGATTGCGTAGAGGTATCTTGCTGTCAGCAACACAGCGAAGAAAGAAAAGAAACCGTACCAAGCGCCCCGTAATTTCTTAATTTTTAGCGGTGAAACCATTGCGATCGCAAGCCCTAAATAAAGAACTTCAAATGTTGATTTCACGACCGCAGCAGACAGAGAAAAGCTTGCCAGAGAAATCAAAGGAATAAACAAGGCGGCATAAGTGACAGGCAAGCCAGTAAAGTACTGCTGATTCTCGGTTTCAACTAACCCTGCACAGTTGAAATAAGCGAGTCTTAATGCAGTCGCACCTGCATAGAGCAGTAGGATCGCGATCGAAAGGGGATCTTGTAAGCCAAAGCAGTATGCAAAAATGACCGGATTAAAGCCAAAAGAGCAAACATCAACAATGCTATCGAGTTGTTGTCCTAGCTTTGCTTGTAACTCAGTTCGTTCAATCTTACGTGCAACGAATCCATCAAATAGATCAACAATGCCAGCTCCTAACAATCCAATTAAGGCTGCATAAATTTGCCCATGAATTGAAAAGAACGCGGAAGCTGCACTCAGTCCTAATCCAGTTAAGGTTAGACAATTTGCGGGATCAAGTTGTTGGAGCATTACAAACGGGTGACTCGATCGAGAAGCAACCATACTACAATCCTCGGTGATAGGACACAATGAAATAGAAAACGGGAATCGAGAACAACAGTCCATCAAACTTATCTAGAATGCCACCTGTAACGGCTAAAACCTGGCTAAAGTCTTTGATTCCCATTGCTCGCTTCAGGGATGAAAATAAGAGGTCTCCGATGAGCGATAGGAATGAGATACTTGCTGTCATTACAAGAATCTGCCAGGTTTGCCAATCGATTAAAAGCGATCGTAGTAAGTAAGCCGAAACTAAGCTGAACGCGAGTCCACCCAGCATTCCCTCGACCGTTTTGTTTGGGCTAATTTCAGGGCAAAGTGGCGTTTTTCCAAATACTCGCCCACACGCTTCTGAAAATCCATCGTTCAGCATCACAATCGTTGTGATAAATAGAAATGCTGACATTGTTGTGATGCCTAGCTTGAGCAATAGCGCAAGCGGTAAACTGATCACCAACATTGCAAATGCAGTGACAAAAGTTTGATGCAGTGCTGGAGGACGGCGAAATACGATGATTGGGAGTGCGATCGCAATCCACGTCACCATCATGACACCCAAAAGAACCTCACCACTCGTTCTACCTAGCCCACTCAGTCCAGCAAAGGCTCCTAAAAGCCCTAGAGTTTTGGGTAAAAGAATTTCCTCATTTTGAGGTAAGCCTTGCAATAGTTCTTGCCAGCCTAAATACGCGAGAAGTAGGACTGCGGGTATAAGCCCCCACAGTCCCAGCAAGCTGACTCCTAGAAATGCGGCAATAATTAGGATAAGAATGACTAGTTTTAACCCAATCTCCTTGTATTTATCAGGATCAGGCTGACGAAATATCTTGATCGCAACTAGGAAGCCAGCCCCGATCGCCGCTTCTAAACTAAGAACTGACAATGTTGAGAGAAACACTGAATTCAAGGGAATGCTCCTTTTCTCAATTGTTCAGTGATTGACACTGTTGATAGTGCCAATCACTGACATTTTGTTCTAGAAAACTGGGCGCACCTTTAACGATATTCTGAGTGCTAGTCATCGTTTTTTACAGAAATGTCTGTACAGGGATGGTTTAGAATGCCCTGGTCTTTCCTAGCGGTAACGCTGCTTACTTTTTGCGAACCAATTCACTGATTTTTAATTAGCGAGATAGACCTCCACTGATCCGGGCATCCTACGGGTTATCTGATGTGCCCCCAAAGTCGTGTGATGCAAAACGCTATAAAATGCCCCGGTTCCTTTTCAGTCAATCTAAATACGCTTGTTGAGCTACTTCAGCATCGACAAGCTGAGCCGCTCGGTTATTCTTTCCTGAACGAAGGTAAAGAACCCTCTCATCTCACTTACCAACAACTTGATCGTCAAGCTAGAGCGATCGCAGTTCACTTAAAATCCTTTGCTCAACCTGGCGATCGCGTTCTCTTATTTTATCCGCCTAGTTTAGACTATATTGCTGCATTCTTTGGCTGTTTGTACGCAGGCATCATTGCTGTCCCTGCTTATCCACCGAAACGAAACCGATCAGGGGAACGCTTGCAAGCGATCGCGAATGATGCAAATGCGATCGCAGTCCTCACGACCTCCACGATTTACGACATCATTCAACATCAAGCAACCCTTCCTACTATTCCGGTCTCTCACTGGATCACAACAGAATCTATTGATCCGTCCCTTGCCAATCAATGGACGTTTCCCTCGATTAGCGCTGAATCTCTTGCTTTTCTTCAATACACATCAGGCTCAACTGGCACTCCCAAAGGAGTGATGGTCAGTCATGGAAATTTGATGCAAAATCTAAAGCTGATTCACAATGCGTTTGGCACGACCTCAGCTTCTTTTGGTGTAAGTTGGCTGCCTCCCTATCATGACATGGGACTGATCGGTGGCATCTTAGCTCCGCTCTATTCAGGTTGTGCGACCGTACTGATGTCTCCCGTTGATTTTCTGCGACAGCCTTTTTCTTGGCTCCAGGCAATTTCTAAATATGGAGCGACCATCAGTGGAGGTCCAAATTTTGCTTACGATCTTTGTGTCCAGAAAGTAACTGCTGAGCAGCGATCAACACTTGATCTCAGTCGTTGGACAGTGGCATTCACGGGAGCAGAACCCATTCGAGCCGAAACCCTCGATCGATTTGCTGAAACTTTTGCGCCTTGTGGTTTTTGTCCTGAAGATTTTTATCCTTGCTATGGCATGGCGGAGTCTACTCTGCTTGTAACCGGGAGCCATTCGCAACGAAGAGTTATTCAAAAAAACGTAGAAACTAAAGCGATCGTTGGCTGTGGACATCCCTGGCTAGAGACTCAAGTTGTGATTGTTGATCCAGAGCGCTTGACTCTTTGTGCAGATGGCGAAGTGGGTGAGATTTGGACAGCCAGTTCTAGTGTTGCACAGGGCTACTGGAATCAACCCGAAAAGAGTGAACAAACTTTCCGAGCCGTCCTTCCAGAAGCGAACGATCGACCGTTTCTGAGAACAGGCGATCTAGGGTTTATGCAAGCTGGAGAACTCTATGTAACTGGGCGATTAAAAGATGTAATCATTGTTCGAGGTCAAAACCATTATCCCCACGATATTGAACAGACGGTAGAGCAAAGCCATTCTGCGATTCGACACCCGAACGGTTGTGCTGCATTTGCAGTTGAGATTGAAGGTGAAGAACGATTAGTCATTGTTGCAGAAGTGGAGCGGCGATTTCACCGACAGCAACGTGTCGGAAAAGAGCAATGCCCGAATTTTCTAGAATCGGGTTCTAATTCTAAATTCGATGCGGAAACGGTAGTAACACAGGTGCGACAAGCCGTCGCGCAACAACATGGGCTTCAAGTGTACGCCGTCGTTTTATTGCGAGCAGGAAGTTTGCCCAAAACCTCTAGCGGTAAAATTCAGCGCTATGCTTGTCGAGATGGCTTCTTGTCAGAAACATTAGATGCGATCGCTATCTCGAAACTACCTATCCCTCAAATTATTCATTCTTCAACTCCTTCAACCCAAGCCAAAGCCGATGAACTGATTGACTGGTTACGAGACTATAGTGCAACTCGCATTAACTCGCGCCTGATTGATGAACGGCGGTGCATTCCGCCTCATATCGTGTTGGACTTTGGCAATCGAGGACTCTTGGGAATGCAAGTCCCCAAGAACTATGGCGGCATTGAGCTAGGACATACCAGCACACTACGCATTCTAGAGCAGCTAGGCGCAATCGATTCAACTCTGGCGCTCTTCACCGGACTAAACAATGTGTTAGGAATTCGTCCTATCCTACAGTACGGTTCAGACACGCTCAAGTCTGACCTATTGCCTCTATTAGCGACAGGGCGAGAACTTGCGGCTTTTGCAATTACTGAACCTGGTGCTGGCTCAAATCCGCAAGCGATCGCGGCTCAGGCAATTCCGACAGGAGACGGCTGGCAGCTTTACGGAACAAAGATTTGGAGCGGTTCTGCGGCTTGGGCAGGAGTGCTGAATATCTTTGTTAAACAGCAAGATTCGCAGGGCAAGAGTCGAGGAATTAGTGCGTTCGCAGTTCGGCAAGGAACTCTAGGACTCAGACAAGGAGCAGAAGCACTCACGATGGGAATGCGCGGCATGGTACAGAATGCAGTCCATCTAGAGGGAGTTCGCGTTGGTGCAGAACAACAACTAGGAATAGCAGGTGCAGGCATGACGGTTGCTCAAGATGCCATGATGTATGGACGGTTGAGTATTGCAGCCGCCTGTATTGGAGGAATGAAGCGTTGCGCTCAGATGATGATGCGCTATGCAGAGCGGCGGACAATCTCAACAGGACGACTGCTAGAAAATCCATTGACGCTAATGCGATTGAGCGATCTCACTGCTGCGATCGCCGCGACTGAAGCTCTAGTTTATACGATCGCTGAACGATTAGACGCGGGCGCGACTGTTCCCGTTGAAGCCTATACGGTTTGTAAAACTGCTGCTCCAGAGTTTCTTTGGCAAGCGACTGATCATTTAGTGCAGATGCTGGGAGGACGGGGCTACATTGAAACAAACATTGCTCCGCAACTCCTACGTGATGCTCGAATTCTTCGCATCTTTGAAGGTCCAACAGAAACTTTGAATTTATTTCTCGGATCGCGAGTGATGCACGAGTTTACGGCTCTGTCGCAATTTTTGCAGGAACTAAAAGGGTCGGATGTTGCTACAAAGTTGAAGCAGGCTGTCGAGCAACTATTCCAGAGTGAATCGAATTTTAGCGATCGTATTGCCGCAAATCAATGGAAAACAGGGATCGCTGGTGAACTGGCGACTTGGGCAGTATTATGGGTTGTAAGTCGGGCAAGAAACCTACAGGGTGCTGCAACTTGGGCGCAACTTCAATTCGAGAAGAAACTAGCGGAAACTAACCGCACTGCTGCGACGATTTTGCTACAAGCAGAACAACTCACTCACATTACGGCTGGATATTGCAATGCGATCGGAGATATAGAACAGACCTTAGCAGGAGAAGATCAAGAACTAGATTTGCTTCTCCGAAAGCAAGCTCCTGAGATTTCAAGTTCTCCAGCTATTCCATCAGAACCTCAAGCGAATCAAACTTCAGCTTTGGTTCAATCTTGGATTCAGACCTGGATTGCAAATAGATTGGGAGTAGAGACTGAGGCAGTAATGCCAGAGCGATCGCTCTTAGATTATGGCTTAGATTCCGTGACTGCCCAGGAATTTGTGTACGCCTTGGAAAGCTGGTTAGATGGCTCGCTTGTTCTAGAGAGTAGCTTAGTCTGGCAGTTTCCAACCATCTCAGATTTGGCAAACCATCTCGCTAGTGAGATAGAGGGCAGAAGTTCGAGTCCTACCTCGCTTGATCTTTATACGGAAGCAGTTCTCGACCCAACAATTCAGCCAATTAAAGAACACTCATCAGTAATGCTAAATCCAAAGGCAGTTTTTCTCACGGGTGCAACTGGCTTTCTAGGCGCATTCCTGTTGCAAGAACTGCTGGATCAAACCTCAGCCACTTTTTATTGTTTAGTTCGGGCAACCGACTCTGCAAAAGGATTGTGTCGAATTCAGAAGAATCTAGAATCCTATCAGCTATGGTCAGGACAATATCGCGATCGCATTGTCCCAATTTTAGGAGATTTAGCACAACCTCGATTTGGACTATCAGAGGCAGCGTTTACAGCACTTGCAGACACGATTGATGTTATCTATCACAGTGGGGCTTTTCTCAATTGGGTTTACCCTTATGCAGCGTTAAAACCAAGCAATGTTCTGGGTACTCAAGAAGTCATTCGTCTAGCCTGCCTGAACCGAACTAAGCCATTGCATTATGTGTCTACCACTGCTGTGCTTGAATCCTCTGCCTATGCTGGGCAAATTGTCGATGAATCAGAGCCACTGATGTACAGCGAAGGGATGTGTCTCGGCTATTCTCAGAGTAAGTGGGTTGCAGAACGCTTAGTGACGATCGCGCAATCTCGTGGGCTACCTGTCACAATCTATCGTCCTCCGCTAATTTCTGGGCATAGTCAAACAGGGGCTTGGAATACAGATGATTTTACTTGTCGCTTGATTCAGGGCTGTTTGCAATTGGGAGCAATGGCGGAGCTAGACTATCAGATGGATCTAGCTCCTGTGGATTATGTGAGTCAAGCGATCGCTTATCTCTCACGTCAACCGGATGCTATCGATCGCGTTTTTCATCTGAACAATCCACAGCCCTTGTTATGGTCGGAGTTTATTCGTCTTGTTCAAGCGGCGGGCTATCCGATTCAAATTGTTAGTTATGAAACCTGGCTCAATCAACTTCAGAACGCCCAAAGTAACGTGCTGAAGCCGCTTTTACCTTTCTTTCTGAAGCGCTGGGATGAACATCAACTAACGCTGCCTCAACTCTACGAGCAGTCTCAAAAACCCAAGATTTTGAATCAACAAACTCAGAAAGCACTCAGCAAACCAGCGATTCACTGTGCGCCTTTAGATGCAACGCTGATTCAAACTTACTTTACTTATCTGAAACAACAAGGGCTATTACCGGAAGGAGCGAACAATGGCACTGCACTCTGATGAATTGTGGAAACACAAGTGGGGATTTAAGGACACGGCTTTTGTGATTCAACTCGATCGCTCTGTGATGATGACGGGAAATCGTTATCCACTATCGGGCTGTAAGCTTCCTTACTTGTTGCCTTACATTGAAGCATCGTTTGGCATTGAGCTAGATCCAGAAGTACAGCAAACAGAGAAGAGCGAGCAAGCGGTCGCATCTCCTCGAAAAAATTCTAACTTCTGCGAAGCATTATCCTGTCTGTTTGCAGAACACCAGTATACATTTGACGATGAAGCACGACTCGTACACAGTCATGGACAGACCACGAGCGAAGAAATTCATCAAGTCCTTTATTCAGAGCTAGAGCGTGTTGTAGATTTGGTTTTCCATTGCGAATCAGAGAAAGATGCTCAAGCGTTGCTCAGTTTAGCTCAGGAACACAACGTTTGTCTCGTTCCCTTTGGCGGTGGAACTAGCGTCAGTGCTGCTCTTAAGCTACCTAAGAATGAAAAGAGGATGATTGTCGCTGTAAATTTGCAGCGCATGAATCAGATCGAATGGATTGACCGAGAGAACCTTCGCGCCTGTGTTCAAGCGGGCATCACGGGGGCGGAGCTAGAAGCTCAACTGAACGCCGCAGGATTCACCTGTGGACATGAACCTGATAGTTTGGAGTTCTCAACACTAGGGGGATGGATTGCGACAAATGCAAGTGGAATGAAGAAAAATCGCTATGGAAACATTGAGCAGATTGTCGAAAATATCACGATGATTACTTCAGCGGGATGCTTCGAGCAAAGTCAGCCGCTTGCTCGTGCTTCTATGGGTATCCAGCCGCAGAACTTGTTGTTTGGCAGTGAAGGAAACTTAGGAATCATCACAAAAGCGATCGTCAAAATCCATCGTCTTCCCGACGTAAAGCAGTATTCTTCGATCGTTTTTCCCTGCTTTGATTTAGGTCTACGATTTTTGAGACAGCTATCGCAGAGTGGAGCCATTCCAGCCAGCGTTCGCCTCGTGGACAATGCTCAATTTCGATTGGCTCAATCTTTGAAGCCTCAGACTTCTGGCTTCAAAGCCTGGAGCGATAAAATCAAGAAGATTTACCTCTTAAAAGTGCGTGGTTTTGATCCTAAAACAATGGTTGCAGCAACGATCGTCTTTGAAGGATCAGCCGAAGAAGTTGCCTATCAAAAAGCAACCATTCGTCAGCTCGCTCAAGCCTATCGAGGACTCATTGCAGGGGCAAATAATGGTCAACGAGGCTATGCGCTCACTTTTGCGATCGCCTATATTCGCGATTTTCTGCTGTCACTTCAAATCATTGGGGAAACTTTTGAAACAACGATTCCTTGGAGTCAAATTCAATCAGTCTGCCAAGCGGTTGAAGACAAGCTCAATCAAGAACATCAGCGCTACAACTTTCCTGGAAAACCTTATCTATCCTATCGAGTCACACAGCTATACCATACAAGTGTGTGTGTCTACTTCACGATGGGTTTGTACACGAAAGGCGTTGACAATCCAGCCGAAAAAGTAAGCAAGATTGAACATATCTTGCGACAAACCATCATTGAGCAGGGTGGTTCAATCTCTCATCATCATGGAGTCGGAAAAATCCGCAAAGACTTTCTCAAGCAAACGCTCTCGCCAGCCAGCATTGAGCTACTGCACCAAATCAAGCAAAGCGTTGATCCGAACAATATTTTCGCGATCGGGAACAATGTTTTTCACGACGAATTCAAGCAATGATCGCCTGCAATCTAGTGTTTGTTCGGGTTCGTTGCGGCAGCAACCAATTGATCAACCAGTCCCGGCACAAGCAGTCTCGCCCAAGGAATAACTTTCCCTCGTAGCGTCATCAGGTGTTCCCGTTTTCGTTTTTTCATTGCCTCAATAATCTGATGGACACATTCATCCACCGACATTGTACCTCGTTCCTCATTGCGAGGACTTTGCCCTAGAAGTTGCCCATTTCCATCGATCGCACGTTCTCGAATCCGAGTTGCCACAAACCCCGGAGAAACTACTAAAACATCTACGCCAGTTCCCCGCAGTTCAATTCGCAGAGTATCAAAGAAGCCTTGCATTGCGTGTTTGCTGGCAACATATCCTGTCCGCGTGGGAACTCCTGTCTTCCCACACAGTGAAGAGACAGCCACCAAAAGCCCTTGAGTGTGTTTGAGATGAGGCAAAGCATAGTGCGTACAGTAAACTGCACCAAGATAGTTCACCTGCATGACTCGTTCAAAGACCGAGAGATCCGTCACCTGATCAAATGGACTGAGCAACGAAATCCCGGCATTGTTCACTAAGCTATCAATTTGACCAAAAGTTGCGATCGCGGTTTCAATCAACCGTTCACACTCCGCAGGTTGAGTGACATCTGTGGGAACTGAGAGTGCAGTTCCGCCTTGTTGATTACACAAAGTTGCGGTTTCTTCTAACGCGACAGGATTGCGTGCTGCTAGTACTAAATTAGCGCCTTGTTGTGCCAGTGAGAGAGCCAGCCCTTTGCCAATCCCGTCTGATGCACCTGTCAAAATAATAGTTTTGTTCTGAAAAGTCATAGCTGCAATCTAATTCTGTAAAAGTTGATTTTAAGCTTTATTACGGCACAAAGCGGAAGCATTTAAGCTTAAGAACTCGCAATTTATCAACCCCCTGAACAATTATGTGAGATCTTGATTTAGTTAGCAGAGCTGATCATACGGTGCACACGTCCTGGTAGCATCAGAAAGCGACGATTGTTGAGGCGGCACAATGCGAATTCTAGTTGCAGAAGATGACCTAGCACTGCTCGACCCGTTGTATTTTGTTTTGTCCGAAGCAGGTCATATTGTCGATGCGGTTGCAGAAGGAGACTCTGCCCGATGGTTGTTGGGTGAGAAAGACTATGATCTGTTGATTTTGGATTGGATGCTGCCTGGAACAACAGGATTGAGCTTGTGTCAGCAGTATCGACAACTGGGGAAAACGGCTCCCGTTCTGATGCTGACGGCAAAAGATACAACGATCGATAAAGTGACCGGACTCGACGCAGGAGCCGATGATTATGTTGTGAAACCTGTGGATTTGATCGAACTGTTGGCGCGGGTGCGAGCATTGGGACGACGATCGCCGCTCTGGGTTGGGGAGAGTTTGAGCCTGAATGATGTTCAATTGAATCTGACGACTTTAACATTAGAGCGGCATGGCAGCACGATTCGGCTTTCGGTGCGAGAATTTCAGCTAATGGAATATCTGATGCGTCATCCTCGGCAAGTTCTTACCAGAGGACAACTTGAACAAGCACTGTGGGAATGGGGGACTGAACCTGAAAGTCGAGCGGTAACAACCCTTGTTCATCGATTGCGCCAGCGATTGGAAGAGTTAGAAATTGCAGATTGGCTAGAAACGGTATACGGTATGGGGTATCGGTTAAATTCAAAAGGGGAATCGTGATGAAACCGATCGCGCTAAGTTGGAAAACATTACCTTTGAGATCGCGAGGGACTGTGATTCTAGCAATTCCAATTTTGTGTTTGCTGGCAGCGGTCGCGATTTTTGGCTCATATCAACGATCGCTGAACAAAGATAAACGCTTAGTCGCTGAAGTCAAGCAAATTAAAATCGTTACAAAACAACTGAGCCTCACTTTATCTCACGCACAATCTGGCATTCAAAACTACAGTTTGACAGGCGATCGACAATTTCTAATTTCGGCTGAATCCGCGATCGAGCAACTTCCTCGATTGACTGCTCGACTGAAACAAACTTCGCCCGACATTGCTCCGCTCAAAGTTCAACTTCAACAAACCCAACAGCAACTTGAGCAACAGAGATCAACGGTCGATCGTGTTCGGCAAGCTGAAGATCGATCGGTTCTTTATCAATGGCTTCAACAGAATGACACGGTATTGAATCCGACTCGTCAACTACTCGATCGCTTAATCGAACAAGAGGAAAGACAACTCGAACAGTTTCAAACGAATCTATTACAACAACAGCAGCGGGGACTGTGGTTTATTTGGGGGTTTATTTTAGTTGGAGCGATAAGTACTATTGTTGCGATCGCGCTTTTTCGTCAGCTTGCAAAAGAACTCAGTGATCGAGAGTCTCAGTTACAGCAAGCAAATCAGCAGCTTACTGAAGCCAACGATCGCTTACAACGATTTACAGCCGATGCGTCTCATGAACTTCGCGCCCCAGTTGCCGCAATTTTAGGACAGGCACAAGCTGGAATTCTGGCGCATGAGAACTATCCACAGTTAGTCGTAGGGCGACTACACACGATCGTAGAAACTGCGAAATCGATGGCAACTTTGGTGAATAATTTATTGTTTTTGGCACGTCATGAAGGAACGCACTCGCTAAACGTTCAAGCGATCAATATTGTGCCTTTGCTCATCCAAATCAGTGAAACTTATACGATCGCTGCGAATCAATCTGAGATTCAATTTTCAGCAACCATTCCAGAACTACCGATTTTGCTTCGAGTTGAACCAGATTTGCTCAAACAAGCGATCGTAAATTTGCTCGATAATGCTCTGCGTTATACTCAAGCTCACGGAACGGTACAGCTTCAAGTTTCGCTGCGAAAAGATAGTGTTGTGATTGTGGTGAATGATACAGGAATGGGCATTCCAACAGAGGATTTGCCTTATATTTTTGATCGCTTTTATCGAGTTGATCGTGCTCGAACAAAAACCGGAGGATTCGGATTAGGACTCGCGATCGCGAAACAAATCACACAAATCTTCGGGGGTGAAATCACGGTTAGTAGCCAAATCGATCAAGGCTCACAGTTTCAAATTAGCTTGCCGCGATCGAATCCTGATTGAAATTTTTCTGAAATATTTGCCTGCAATCCTGAGAGTCATGCACCATTCGGAGGCTTTGACATGGCACTACCACAGGATTTAGCGACATATAACTGGCATGAATTAGAGCAAGACAAAGTCGCTCATCTGCTCAACAGCGATCCGGGGTCTGGATTAACAATCGCAGAGGTTCACGATCGACAAGCTCAGTTTGGTTTGAACGAACTAAAAGGGAAACCTGGAAAACCTATCTGGTTAAGGTTCTTGATGCAATATCATCAGCCTTTACTTTATATTCTATTAGCGGCGGGACTGATCAAAGCCCTGCTCGGTGAATGGGTGAATGCGGGTGTGATTTGGGGCGTAACAACGATCAATGCTGCGATCGGGTTTATCCAAGAATCGAAAGCAGAAGATGCGATCGCGGCATTAGCTAAAGCGGTCGTCACTGAGACTACGGTGCTTCGGGATGGTAAGAAGCAGCGGGTTTCTTCGACTGATCTCGTTCCGGGTGATATTGTGTTGCTGGCTTCCGGCGATCGTACTCCCGCAGATTTGCGCTTGATTCAGGTGCGAGACCTTCAGATCGATGAATCAGCTTTAACAGGAGAATCGGTTGCTGTCGAAAAAGATCCTACGATTTGCATTCCCGAAACTCCACTAACTGAGCGGAGTAACATTGCTTATGCGGGTGGCTTTGTCACGTTTGGACAAGGGACGGGAATCGTGATTGCGACTGGAAATCGCACCGAAACCGGAAAGATTGCTGAAATGATCGAGCATCGCACCGATCTCTCTACACCACTGACTCGCAAGTTCAATCAATTCAGCCAAAACTGGCTTTATCTGGTGTTAGGACTGGCAACCCTGACGTTTGCGATCGGGCTGAATCATAAAACTTGGTCAGATGCGATCGAAGCTGCTGTTGCGTTAACTGTGAGTGCGATTCCTGAAGGACTGCCTGCTGTGATTACGATTATGCTGGCAGTTGGTGTTTCCAGAATGGCGCGTCGGAATGCGATCGTGCGTAAGTTACCAGCGGTCGAAACATTAGGGAGTGCGACTGTGATTTGCTCGGACAAAACCGGAACGCTCACCGAAAATCAGATGACAGTACAATTGCTATTTGCTGGAGATACGATTTTTACTGCAACCGGAAATGGGTATGCTCCTGAAGGTGAAGTTCTGAACAATCAAAAGCCTGTTAATCTTCAACATTCTCCCGCACTGTCTGAATGTCTTGTTGCTGGATTGCTTTGTAATGATACCCGCCTTGAAGCGCAGGCTGCACGCTGGCAAGTGGTAGGCGATCCGACTGAGGGAGCATTGATTACGGTGGCAGGTAAAGTTGGATTAGATCAAGCATCGCTTAATCAATTGATGCCGCGAATTGATGCGATTCCGTTTGAGTCTCAGTTTCAATACATGGCAACACTCCATCAAGCGATCGATCGAACTGATACCCCTTATCTATCGAAGCCTCATTTGATTTATGTGAAAGGATCTGTCGAAGCGCTCCTCGATCGCACTTCACAAATGCTCGATGCGAATGGAGAGTTAGTTGCAATCGATCGCGTAACGATTGAAGCGCAAGTGCAATCAATGGCAAAAGAAGGATTACGAGTATTAGCTTTTGCGCTGAAGTCTGTTGACAGTCACCAGGTCACGCTCAATCATCGCGATCTAGATCAAGGACTGATTTTTCTCGGACTTCAAGGCATGATTGATCCGCCTCGTTCTGAAGCGATCGCTGCTGTGCAAGCCTGTCAGGGTGCGGGGATTCAAGTGAAGATGATTACCGGAGATCACATTACGACTGCAAGCGCGATCGCGCATCGTTTGGGATTACGCAAGAACAAAAAACTGTTAGCGTACACCGGAGCAGAACTCGCACAAATGGATGCAAGCCAACTCGCGCAAGCAGTCGAAGATGGAGTCGTATTTGCGAGAGTCGCTCCTGAACAGAAGCTCAAGATCGTTGAAGCACTGCAAGCAAGGGGCGAAATTGTCGCAATGACCGGGGATGGTGTGAATGATGCTCCTGCGCTCAAACAAGCCGATATTGGAATTGCAATGGGTGATGGCACAGAAGTCTCAAAAGAAGCGGCAGACATGATTCTGACCGATAATAACTTTGCCTCGATCGCGGCTGCCGTGGAAGAAGGGCGCACTGTTTACAAGAATTTGACCAAAGCGTTTAGCTTTATTCTCCCGGTTAATGGTGGCGAATCGATGACGATTTTAATTAGTGTTCTGCTACAACGAGCATTACCAATTCTGTCGCTGCAAATCCTTTGGTTGAATATGCTTAATTCGATCACGATGACTGTCCCGTTAGCATTTGAACCGAGATCGGAAGGCGTGATGAAGCAACCGCCGCGTCCAGTAAAAGAGCCAATCTTAACCCACAATCGAATCAAGCGAATTTTGGCAATCTCGCTGTTTAACTGGACGGTGATCTTCGGAATGTTTGAATGGGCAAGACAAACTTATACGCCTGAATTTGGAACTGAGACGGGATTAGCGATCGCTCGCACAATGGCAATTCAAGCCTTAGTTATGGGACGGATTTTCTATCTGCTGAGTATTAGTCAACTGATTCCGTCGATCGTGGCGCGACTCAAAGGAAAAGGACAGATTCAAACGGCTCCTGCGATCGCGGCTGGATTAATCGGCGCAATGTTATTACAGGTCATCTTTAGTCAGGCTCCGATCATTAATCAGATTTTCCAAACTGCGCCTCTCACACTGAATCAATGGTTACTCTGTCTGCTAGTCGGTTCACCGATGATTGTGATTGCAACATCAGTCAATCGATTTGATCCAGCGAACTAAACCTAGAAGGATGTTTGAAAAATATCGCTCATAGCATTCACCCGCCCGTGACTGAAAGTCCGGGCTAACCGTGCGAAGTCCTTTGAAAAGGACTGAAAACCTTGATCTGATTTGCTTTTAATCCCACCCAGAGCGCGGACTTCGTACGGTTAGCCTGGAATTCCCATGCGGGGCGGGTGAGTGCAACAAACGACACTTTTCAAACGCTCTCTAATCTGAAATGCTGAGAAAATTTAAACTCAGCACTTTGCTATAAAACAAAGGATAGAGATCATGCGTGTCTTACTGGTTGAAGATGAATTAGGAATTGCTCAATTTGTTCGACAAGGGTTAACCGAAGCGGGTTATGCAGTCGATTTTGCACCCGATGGTCAGAGTGGATGGGACTATGCTTCTGCCGCCGAGTATGACATTATTGTGCTCGATGTGATGCTGCCTGAACTCGACGGACTACAACTTCTGCGACAACTGCGATCGCAAAAAATAAAATCACCTGTATTGCTTCTAACTGCTCGTGATGGTGTGGAAGATCGAGTGAAAGGATTAGATGCAGGAGCAGATGATTATCTAGCAAAACCCTTTGCATTTACGGAACTATTGGCACGATTACGGGCATTGTTACGCCGTCCCCCGCTACAAGGTGATACGGTTTTGCAAGTTGCTGACTTAGAAATGGATATTGCACATCGCGAAGTGAGGCGGGCTGGAAAACAGATCGATCTCAGTCCGAAAGAATTCACATTGCTAGAGTACTTTATGCGTCATCCTCGACAGGTTTTAACCCGCGATCAGATTACAGAACATATCTGGAACTTTGATTTCTATGGGGATTCTAATGTGGTCGATGTTTATATTGGATATCTCCGGCGCAAAGTCGATCGAGGATTTGATCTGCCACTACTTCACACGGTTAGAGGAGTAGGCTACCGTTTGAGCGCCGAAGGCTAGGATATGCGCTGGAAATCGATTCCCGTCCGAATTCAACTCGCTTTGTGGTATGTTTTGCTGTTAGCACTCACCCTTGGAAGTACCGCAGGCTATCTATACTTTCGACTAGAGCGTAAATTGATGGTGAAGGCGGATACTACACTGCAAATTGCCTCTGCACAGTCACTCTCTTACTTAGATCAGAAGCCTGTATTAGCATTTGAGCAAACTTCTGAACAACAGCAAACTGCATCACGATTAAGTCAATTAGGATTAGCTGTCCGGCTGATCACGCCACAAGGTCAGGTGATTGATGGCTTTGGTCGTTATCAAGATGTGCCCGTCTGGGTTCCTACAAGCAGTGGCTATACAACAGTAGCAACTGAGGGAATTGATTGGCGATTGATTAGCCAGCCTGTGATTCGAGGTGAACGAACGATCGGATGGCTCCAAATTGCACAATCTTTAGAACCACTAGAAGATATTGCTCAAGAATTGCCGACAGAACTATTACTCAATTTGCCCTTAATCCTCATTGTCACAGTGCTAGGTGGACTATTTCTATCCAATCGGGCACTATCTCCCATTCGAGAAATTACGCGCACTGCTCAAGCAATCACAGCAACCGATTTGAATCAGCGCATTTACTATCAAGGTGCAAGCGATGAGATTGGACAACTTGCGATTACATTTGATCAAATGCTCGATCGCTTACAAGCTGCCTTCGATCGAGAACAACGCTTTACGGCAGATGCGGCTCACGAACTCAGAACCCCATTAACGGTGATAAAAGGACGACTTGAGGTGACGCGGAGCCGCATACGTAGCCAGGAAGAATATGATCAAACGCTGCAAAAACTAGAACAAGAAGTCGATCGCTTAATTCGTTTAACCAACGGCTTGCTGCTTCTCGCCAAAATTGATCAAGGACAACTTCCCTTTACTCTTCAATCGGTGAATTTGAGTGATTTACTAGAAGTGATTGTTGAGCAGATACGACCTTTAGCCGACATAAAAGAAATTACATTCATCACCGATTTAGTACCGGAACTATGGGTGAAGGGAGACCCAGATCATCTCACAAGTTTATTTCTGAATCTGCTAGATAATGCAATGAAGTACACACCAAAGGCTGGAGTCGTCCGACTTTGCTCAAGCATTCAAAATCATGTCATTCAGATTGGTGTTAGCAATACCGGATCAGAGATTCCAGCCGAGCATTTACCACATCTGTTTGAGCGATTTTATCGAGTGGAATCTGCACGATCGCAATCTGGAGCCGGATTAGGACTCGCGATCGCACAACAAATGATTCGACTTCATAGAGGGACGATCGAGGCATCTAGCAAGTCAGGTACAACAATATTTACTGTTAAATTACCTGTGACCTCATTCTCATCATTTTCTTAATTTCACTTCCTAAGCTAGAGATGCGTGAGCTTTATCTATCCTCGCAAATTGTCTCTTGACTATAGGTAGAACTATGTTGGTTAGAAAGTTTTTGGCATCGATTGCATTCGTCACATTTGGATTTGGTGCTGTTCAAGTCATGGAAATTCTACGGGCTAATTCTTCAACGAACTCTGCGATCGCTGCAAACCCGCAAGCACTCCAGAGCGATCCGAATCTGATCACAAACATTGTGGAGCAAGTTGGATCTGCGGTGGTGCAAATTAACGCATCTCGTGAAACACGATCGCGCAGTGCTGAGCAAGTTGATCCTTTTTTTCGGCGGTTTTTTGGATTCGATCGAGCACCAGAACGTTCTAATGGCATGGGTTCGGGATTTATTATCAGCGCTGACGGTAAAATTCTCACGAATGCTCACGTCGTCGAAGGTGCGGATCGCGTTTCTGTGATTCTGAAAGATGGTCGCACCTTTGAAGGTCGCGTCGTTGGATCTGATCCGGTCACTGATGTTGCAGTGATTCGGATTCAAGCAAATCAACTCCCGACAGTACGAGTAGGGAATTCGCAGCAACTTAATCCGGGCGAGTGGGTGATTGCGATCGGGAATCCATTAGGACTAGAAAACACCGTGACGATGGGAATTGTGAGTGCAACAGGTCGATCGAGTGGCGAAATTGGTGTGGCAGATAAACGAGTCGATTTTATTCAAACGGATGCGGCGATCAATCCTGGGAATTCAGGAGGTCCTTTGCTCAATTCGCGGGGTGAAGTGATTGGAATGAACACGGCAATTATTCAGGGCGCACAAGGATTAGGATTTGCAATTCCGATTCATCGAGTCCAGCAAATTTCGGATCAATTGATTGCAACGGGAAGAGTTGAACATGCTTATCTAGGAGTACGCTTGCTGACATTAACACCAGAAGTTAAGCGCAATCTTAATCAAGATCCGAATAGTACACTAACCGTTGAGGAAGAGCGAGGTGTATTAGTGGTGCGAGTGATGCCCAATTCTCCAGCCGCGAGAGCAGGTCTGAGGGCAGGTGATGTGATTACTCGATCGGGAGAGCGATCGGTTCAAAGCTCAGAAGATTTACAGCGTCAAGTGCAAGAAAGCCGAGTCGGAAACAATCTCCAGCTAGGAGTGCGGCGGCAAGGACGAGATTTGAATCTATCGGTGCGAGTTGAGGCAATCCCCACGCAAGCGAGTTAAGCTCAAAAACTAAAAGTGCGATCGACTTCAGAGAGCGATCGCACTTTGAAATTGATTCTACTAATCGAGTGAGTAACAAGACTCTAATTTCGAGCCTTTTCTAGCGGCGAGGAGGTTTGGAACAATGATGAACCGATCGATCGAGCAATGCTGATACAGCGATCGCGTAAATTGGGTGACGATTCAACTCCACAAATTAGCTCTGCTTGTAAAATGCGTTCTGCCTCTGTCCGCATTTCCGCTGACTCTCCAGCAAAGTAGACATCTAAAAACCATCGACTCAATGCTGGCTCCTTGCTCAATAGTTCTTCAGTGACTGCAACCGTGATCAGTTGTGCAACTTCCTGATCTTCAAAGCGTCTTAATGCTCGGCAAATCGCATGAACTTGTTCGATCTCTTCATCGCGGATTGTTTGAAGAATGAACAGAATGATGCTCTCGACATTTCTTTCTTCTGAGTTCATAAATCACCTGTTGATTGTGGTCTGAGATTTAGCAAGTTGCTTGGACATGCTGCATTACGGCTGAAGAAAAGCCTGCCCAAAGGGGGGTATTAATGCTTGCAATTTCCAGCCCATCTGCTGTCCAATGATTACTATTGCGAACAATAGAATAGCGCCCGGTTGCCTCATAAAAAGCTGTGCCTGTTGCTGGATCAGTGAGTTGGATTAAGTTTCCTTGCTCGGTACGTTGAAACGATTGCTTGATAAATTGCATCAGAGCTAGATAGCGCGATCGATCAACACCCACGCATTTCACTTCATCGTGATCGGGTAAGCGATCGTGTGCTTGAACTCTCAGCGCTGCATCATTCGGAAAAAACAGCGCTCGAAATCCTCTTGGTACAATTTCTTCAAGTCGTGTAGGCGGATTCATGTACCAATTGCGCTCTCCCCAGCCGAAGCCAACATACTCAGAACGAGTTAACGGCTCAGGGAGATAATTTCGCCAGTTCAATGCTTCGGTTTGAACTGGAACGACAAGATTTGTATGAATATCAGTTCTCGTAACACAAACCTTGTAATGACAGCTTGCTTGAGCTTGTGACTGCCAGTGTCTAGGAAGCAGTGATCCAATCGTGAGTAAAGTAGGGATGACCAGTGTAATGCTCAACGGAATCATCCAACAGGTCTTTCGTTTCATTGTTAACTTGCTAAAGGCACTTTGACAGGTTCTGGAGTTGGTTTTGTGATCATTGTTTCTAATGAAGTCTGTAGCGTTTCGGTGAGGGATGCGATCGCGCTTGATCGATCGGTGCAATAGTTCGCCCAGCGTTCCGAGACAGAGATTGCCTCACCAACAGTAAACTTAACCCGCCGTAATCCAAGTCGCGGGCGATTCGCTGGATTGCCGCCTTTCATGCGAGTGACACACTCCCAAAGCAAAAGCGCCATTTCAGCGATGCGATCGAGATTCGGTCGCTCGACAACATACTGTTCACTGACATTGAGAAAGCTTTCTGTCCAGTACATGTGCCATAGATACAGTTTTGCTTCAGCCGCAAGCCGATCCGCCAATCCTCGCTCTACAGAGGATAGCTGGTTTAGATTAGGTAAATCACTGCGGTAGATGCGTGCCCAAGCTGCTTGTTCAATGCGATGACGGCGATCAATGAAGTTTCCGATCGGCGAGATATCAAAATATCGTTCTGCAACTCCCAAGGCAACATCTAAAAGCGCCTGTAAGCGATCGCTGATTGTTCCAGTTTGCGGTAGAGTTTGCTGATAAAAGCGATCGTAAAAGGCTTCCATCTGTTGCAGCAAATGATGACTCAAGCGATCGAGGCGATAGTAAAACCATTCTTCGCCCTGTTGTCTAATTGCAGGATGCGGTGGATTGAGTGTGGAAAGTCCGCTATCGATTTCTAGCTGATCAAACAATCGAGCGAGTTTAGCATTGGGAGCCTGAACATAACGGTATTGAATCCCGATTGGAACAATCAAAACTTGTTCAGAGCGTCCAACTTTTTGCAACTCCTCCACGCTCCAAAACCCCAATCGAGCAATCCCTGGCTCTAATGGACTCAATCGTTGACTTTGCCCGTTGACCGCTCCCTCTGGTGCGATCGCGAGCGGAAACTGTCCATCGATCGCAAGCTGACGCATCGATCGGAGTCCTGCTGAATCGAGCTTGCCGCGTTGAATCGGAGTTGCTCCCAAGCGCGAGAATAGCCAGCCTGCAAGTGAACCAGCCCAAAGCGGAATACCGCGATCGTACAGAAAGTGAGCGTGTACGGGCGCTTGTAGTTGAATGTTGTATTGCAAAGCAACTTTAGGCAGGACTTGATTGATTAAATGCAGCAAACAAGGCGGATCATCAAAGGTTGGATGACGAAACGCAATCAACAATCGAACGTTACCGAGTTGGAATTGTTCGTACAGAACAGCTAGATGCTCTAGATTATCAGTTTGAACTTCACTGATACCATTTTGATGCAGTAACCAAGCTGGGAGAATTTGTTGTACAACAGAAAAAACCCAGGGCTTGAACTCAGGAGACAGAAACTCTAACGGGGGTTGTACAGCGTTTGTTGCCATCGGAATTTGCTCACGCTAGTTTAATTGATTGACCAGACTACTTACTGTCTTGCTACCGTCATGAAATTCAATCACAGCACCATTCGATCGTGTGATCGAAAAGGCATTGAGCTGATCTGATGACGGAATCACATTGCCCGTCACCGTAATTGGCTCATTCGGTGCGAGATTAACGCTTTCCTTAACATTGATGATTGTTTGTCCTTGACGATGATCGAGAAAAACCCGATTCCCATCGACTCGATTTACTCTGCCAACGAGCATGGCGAACTGAGGACGGCTGAAATCTTGACGAGCGAGAACTTTTGTTTGTTCAAGGCGTTGGTGATTGCTGGCGAATGCTGGAGCCGTGAACAGAATTGGAATAAGCGTGGCAGTCGGTAGCAGATATCGAAGTTTCATCAGAGTCATCCTTCAAATTACAATGGCTAAATGTTGAGAAGACCGATTCAGGATTGCTATGGAATCGAGACTAATTTAGAAAAACAGAGCCATCTGCTTGAACCTTTAGAGCAATTCTGTCCTGGCTCAGGTCTTCTACTTCATCAAAAGTAAGTTGTAGCACTCCAGGGGCAGAATTTGCTTGGGGCTGGATGTTGAGTAGTCCGCCATCTTGTCGTCGAAATGTGACACTGACTGGAGCAGGTAGATTCCGGAGCGTAAAACTCGATCGTGGTGGTAGCGTTCGCACTTCGGTGTGTCCGATCACCTCGAACGAAATGGCAGCATTGGTGGGATTCTCAAGCTGCACGTTAATTTCTCCATCAACGGGGGCAACGATCGCGCTAGGGGGTTGGAGTTGTTCTGGTAGAGGAGGCACGATCGCTGGAGTAAGCGGACGATTTAATCGATGCAAGCCCTGATTAAAGGGAAATTCACTGAAAATTCCAGGTTTGGCTTGATCGATCTGCGAATTAGCGGTAGCAGCATACGCAGATGGAGCGATCGACAAACCGAACAACAAACTACCAGTCGCTGCTGCTGACCATTTACAGTACCGTTGAAATAACCGCATCATAAGCATTTTGTAGGGTTTTCAAGAAAATGTTCCCTAGAGTGCCCCCTCAGTTCTACGCTCAACGAGAACCGAGGAGAGGCACAAGGAACAGCGAACCAAGGAGAGAAACTTTGAATTAGCGATTTTTAACTTGGTGCATCAGACTGTTGCGCGTCAACACTGTGCCTTTCGGATTGTTTATCGTTCCAGAGATGTACAGGATTGTTACTAAGCATTGATTCGATCTGAACCTCTTGTGCAATCGCTTCTTGTGTCAGTCCAGCTTGCATTGTTGTCTCCAGTGTGGGTTTAGAATCTGTGTCCCAAGAAATCACCAGTCCTAGCTCATGTAGATAATTCTGCCAGTCAGCGATAAATGTCTCGTGCATGGTTGCTTGCATTAGTTTGGCATCCATTCCCCTAGCAATGGAATATCAGCGAAATCCCAGTTTTGCTCGGTCTTCACAATCTGATTTGTGCTTGCATCGACATAGACTTCTAAATCATTATCAAGCTCAATTTCCCAAACCTTGAGATTGTTCTCGCGCTCCAGGGTTGCATCTACCGCAGCAGTACCAGGATTCGCTGCTAATACAGTTTGAACCGCTTGAACTAAACTAATGGACGGCGCGGCATTGTGCGGAGATGCTTGTACTTCTCTCGGCTTGAACCACAAAGCGCTACTAATCATCAGAACTCCAGCCCCGATCGCGCCTGCAATCTTTCGGTTAGCACTCATCATTCCATCTCCTAAACTTCAGAGAGTGTTGCTTCTTGCTTATCCCTCTAAGTTAGAAGACGAAATTAAGAAAATGATGAGAAAACAAATTAAATTTCAAGCTCAGCTTCCAGCCGTCTGTCGAACTTCAGCAGCAGCAGTGCGCGATGGCTTTAAAGCTATCGCGCCTTCCCAACCGACGAATTGGCACTCAAAGTTACGAGTTCGACAATGCAAACCTCTTTACTCTTGGTTCGGTGACTTAAATGAGAGTAATTGCTGAAGAATTGTGATTTTAGAAGATTGTAACAATTTCTGAAAGTTAGAACACTCGTTTAGTAAAGTGATTGCACGAATACATTCATCATCAGTTAAGCCAAAATTTAACACGATCGAAGAATACCTTGAGTATGACGATGGAACGGACACGCGCTACGAGTTGGTCGATATTCTTGCGGCTTCACGAATGGGGACGATCGTTTCTTCGCCATCTTTCTTCCGCTATGAATTGGGTCGGGGTATATGGTAGTTCGTCCACAGGTCTAGAACATTACCGAAATTCCTAGCGTCTCAACATAATTACAAGCAGTCGTATTAACGTTATCGTAAACATAATCATAAGAAGAAACTCAAAACCGCCTTGAGGAAACAAGGACAATAGCGCTTGAGAAAATAAGAATGGTAGCAATGTTAGGCTACCTACGTAGAGCAATAGGGAGGTTCCTATCCACCCAGAGACATTAAGGGGGTTTTTGAGAACTAAAGCCGCTATTCCCAAAAGCCCTAGAACGGGGAGAATAATCGAGTAGAGCCAGAACCAAATCCCCAAACCTGGAGCCGTTTTAGGAGGCGACAGAAACAAGGCTACATGCCATGCTCCATTGATACCCATCACGAAGAGGATTAAAAAGTAAAGTAGCAATTTTAGTAGTAACTTTAAATTCATGCCCTTGCCAGTCCTTCAGGGAAATTCCCAATACAAGTCACCCGCACAATTTGTTGCAGAAGCTGAAAAGCTTGATGTATCAGTTGTAAAGATATAGAGTTCACAGCAAGAGAGGTTATGCAATCTCTTCGCTCTCACAGTCGGTCGATATAGCCAAAGAGCGACAATAACCAATAAAAATATAGGCTTAATGCTAGAAACGCAGATAATCCACAGAGCAACGCAAGACCTTTTGACCAGTAAAAAACCAAAGATTCAGAGACATTTACTGCGCTAAAAATTGAAAAGGTACTCAGCAAGATGCTTAACAATACTGCATTTGAAGATTCATCCTCTAAGAATCGAAGACTGAGAATTGATTTTCGAGTTGCCTCCCACTTGAAGAACTTTTTTTGACTCGCATTTAACTGTAGATCATCAATGTAGACAGTATTCAGTGCTGATGCCTGAACACGGGTGCAAGTGATATTCTGCTTTCCATAAGTTGCTTGACAGTCCTTACCTGTTGTTCCTTTTAGAGAAAGTACTTGATTGTTAATCGTCTTCTGGCAAGTAAACAACTCTGCTTCCTCACAGTTCCTCAAGTAGCCTGGAATGATAATATCAGTCTGATTGCGCTGAGAAATCACAACTTCAAACAGTCCATTAAGTGCGCGATCGCGCCAGAGTAAAGTCGTGATTAGACCCAGCGCAACTAGGTTAAGAATTAAGCGATTTCTTCGACGCATTGCACTTTTACGCCCCTACTGACGAATTGACCATCATACATTTGAAGCATGGCAGTTCGAGCGATCACGGCTCTAGTAAGCTACATTGCAAGTTCTGAGAGCACAGCTATTCTCGCTAAATCCTCAGAAATCTCTTCTGCGGCTTGACGAGCCTTCTCAAACTGTCTTGACCGAGCAAACCCAGTTGCAATGCTAGCCAAAAGACGATCGCGCTGAGGCGGTAACTCCCAATGACTGTTATTTTTGAGGGATAGTGCTAATTCCATCGCTTGATCAAGTTGACCAAGTTTGACCTGTTGCGCTGCGATCGCCAGTAGAACGGGATGTCGATTCCCATCTCCTTTAAGTTTGCTAGAGAGTTTTAGGGCTGGTTCAAACTGGTTCAGGCTCACAAATTGCAGCGCAGTCTCGACTAAAATTCGTTGGTGTACCTCTGATTGTCCGTCTAGTTTAGTAATCAAATGAAGGGCGCGATCGCGTTGTCCGATCGCGACTAATTCAGGCGCAGATTCAGGAGTTAACATTGGGATCAAACTCTCGAACAAAGTATCAGCTTGAGCCGTGAGTCCTACTTTTTGCAAATTCTCAACGATCGCGAGTTTGCTTCTCGTTCTCATTGTGGGATCTGAGACAGAGTTTGCGACTTGCAGCGCTTTGTCGATCTGTTTTGTGTGAGCAAGTTGACCCGCAATTTCTTTACGAATAATATCCTGTCGAGAAGGGGCATCTGCTAGCAACTGTGTCACTTGCAAAGCTGCCTCAAATTGTCGCTTCTTAGCCAGTTTAAGGGCAATTTTTTGCAAATTCTTCTGCCCCATTTCTACTAAAAATTCTGAATAGATGTACATTCGAGTGTCATCTTTGACCTTTGAGAGTGTAGAGAGTTGGGTTGTGATTGATAAAGCCAGTGGGATTTCTCCTAACTCAATGAGCTTGTCGGCAAGCTCGTGCCAAGTCATTAATCGTTCGACTGGATCTCCTGAAATGTTTGGTGCTTGAGGCATCCGTTTAGCACTATTCCAAGTTTGTTGGAGTTGCTCAACCGTTTCAAGGTGACTCAGAATTCCTAAGTAAGCCCAAGCTTGATAATACTGGGCTGCATCTCCTGATGCCGAGTTGCAACCCCATATCATTTCGGCAACTTGTAGGGCTTGATCTAACTCTGAGACTAAACTTAAGCTTTTAGCAATGTCTGAGAAGATTGCAAATTTTTCATTCCCGCAACTGCCGTTCGATTCATAGGCATAGTCTTCTGTTGCACCTTTCACCGATCGCACCGCTTCACTCAATAGCTCTCTAGCCTGTTGAGTCTTACCTTGGTGTGCGACCGCGACCGCAATTTTGTTGAGCGCTTGCCCTTTACGCAGATTTGAGGAAATCCTAGTTCTGATTAACTGAAGGGCGCGATCGATCTGTCCAGCTTCTGCAAGTTGAGCGCTGATGATAGCTAAGTCTTCCTGTTGTCGATCCGTTTCATAATCATCCTTGACGGGTTCTGAAACGCGATCGAGTACAAGTTGAAGCGCTCGTTCAATCAATTGCTGAGATCTTGGAACTTGATTGACTTCACGAAGTCTACGAGCAATGGTGAGCAATGCTTGAGTCCGCTCTGTGAGAGTAGGGATCGCTTCTGCTATCTGAATTGCTCTTTCAAATAGCGCCTCAGCAGGTTTAGGAGTCGGACTTGCTGCGATTTGAATTCCAAGCTCTGTTAAAGATTCAGATACCGTGAGAGTCTGTGTAACCTGAACTGTGGGAGAGGCTTGAGCAGGTTGCTTAAATCCAAAAAGCAAAAGTAGGGCAATTGGAAAATGTATCGCTGGTTTTGAGGAAGCTAATATCGTCATGACTTCTAGTGTGTGAGTCTAAATCAAACCTTGGTGCGATTTTAGTCTAGTACAGAACTTTAAGATGAATTTCAAACTTTGAGCTAACATGAGAAAAGTTCCAACTAGCTGCAAGGTTGCTCGATCGGAATGGCTTGACGAATTTGAGTCCATTCACGAGCGAGTGCGGCATCTGAAGAAGACAGCGATCGACCTGCAAGCTCAGGATGACGACTGTAGAAAATCGCATCTGCAATTCGGTCAAAAGATGGGGCAGGACGACGACCAGAAGGTAATCCATTAATGCCGTCGTAGCTGTAGAGTTCCCAATACTGATCGCCTGCACATTCGGTAGCATTGGGCTTCATTTGTTCATCGACAGCTTGCCGAATTGTATTCCACTCTCGAATGTAGCTAACATTATTGGATCGCAGTTTCCGCCCGTTTAATTCAGGATTCGCTTTGTAGAGAAACAAATCGGTTTGCCAATCGATCGCGGCTTCACGAGTTTGAGCAGGAGCCGCATTTGCAATATTGCTAGCGGCAATCATCGTCATTAGAAGTCCTGTGAGAAATGCGATCGAGCGGAGACTGGAAGGTCGATATTTCATGATTCGGGTTATAAACGTCTTGAGCTGGTGTAGAGTTCGGGATTGCTGAGGTTATGCAAGGTGAAAGGTATTCTGTCGAGCAAAGCATTTAAAAGTCAAACTGACAAACGCTCGAAGGGATTGTGACAGTGCAAGTGTTCACGATCGCGAAACTCTATACCCAGTCGGAAAACTTTCAAATTCGCCTGACCCTTATGTTTCAACGGTTTACGATCGGGCTTCTCTCTTTGATCCCATTATTCGCCGCTCCCGCAGTCGCTCAAACTGCTTGCCAAAGTTTCTATCCTCCAGGACTGTCAGATCGTCTTAGTCTGCCAATTTCATCAGAGCTTGAACAACAAATTCGAGCAATCTGGCAAGCTGAGATCGCGATCGAGTTTCTCCGCGCCAATCGTCCGGATCGTCTTGAGCAAATCAATGAAGCGATTCAATCGCAAATGAAGCTTTCACCCGAATCTGCGACTGTATTAAGGCTGTTGCAGATTCTAGCAGTTGGAAAAACGAATGATGCGATCGCGCTTTTTCCCAGCGTTCAATCTGCCTGGTTGAACTCGCCTGTGGTATCTCTTCAACTCCTGGAACTGCCATTGAAGGATAGGACACAATGGGTGCTCAAAGTGCTTGAAACAATGCCAGAGTCTTCGACTTATCTAGAACTAGAGAAAACCGATTGGCTGTTAAACTTAGCGGCTCAACATCAAGAAGCGAATAATCCAGCGCAAGCACTAGAGATACTAGAGAAAGCTCGACTCCGCACAGGAAAGACTAGGATTGTAACTCTAATTCGAGTTGCAGAAGCGTATCGCAAATTGGGAAAATTGGACATTGCACGATCGATACTTGACACTGTGCCTGCTCGAATCGAGACTGAAGTGCGATCGCTCGATGGTTCCGATTCTGTCAAAATCTTCAATCTCGTCAATCTGGGGCATCAATTGGCACTACTGGGTCAATCGCAAAAAGCTCTGTCTTATCTAACTCAAGCAGAGACGCTGTTGCGGAAATCTCCAGACCCGATTTACCAGTCGCACGTTCAATTATTGGCGTTAGGTTATGCTGCTGCGGATCGATCGACAAAAGCATTTGAAGCGATCAAATTGCTAGAACCCAATCAAGCAGATTTAGCTTATGCGTTAGTCGCAAAACAAGCGGCGGAATTGGGAGACGATCATTTAACAATCCAAACAATTCAGCGAATTCGACCCGAAGCGACAAAAGCCTGGAGTTTTGATAGACAACCTTTGACAGTGTTACCTGAGATTGTTGAAGTGTATACAAAAGCAGGCAAGTTTGATCTCGCTCAACAGGTAGCAGCTTCGATTCAGTCTCCGTTGTTCCGTGTTAAATCTTTAGCAACGATCGTGAACGATGCCGATCGTGCAAATCAATCGGTGCTCTCAGATCGAATTGTTTCTCAAATGTTGCAGATTGCTCCCAAATCGCGCTCAGGTGATCCAGTATTTGAAGTTGTCGATCGCTTAATTGAGGTTGGTGCAGTCAACCGAGTGCGGCAACTACTCAAACAAGTTTCGCCCAAAGATCTTAAATCGCAATTTGCGATCGCATATCTCTACACGCGAATTGGTGATTTCCAAACTGCGAATCAGCGATTAGACGCAATTAACGCCGATCGTGAAGCGGCTGATCTGATTGCTTCTCCGACTCCGAATCAGTATGAGTCTCACTTCGAGCTAGCTCCGCTGTCGCCACCTTCTGGACTAGGATCATTCTTTTCTTCAGCCCGTTTTGCCCCATCGCCTTCCGTGATTCCTGCTCCTCAGCAGAAGCAACTTGATAAACCTGTCACAATTCCGATCGCAAAGCCTTCTCCTGCAACTGTGACAGCAAATCGATTTGAAATTCTGGGTGCATTAGCGAAACACTATGCGATCGCTCAAAATTTCCAGAAAGCGAATGCTCTAATCGAACAGATTCCGAATCAATATTGCACCTTCAAATCTGATGTTCTCGCGCAAGTGACAAAAAGCGCGATCGCGGCTAATCAGTTAGAGATTGCCCTTGATGCGTTGCAAAAGAGCGATCGACTAAATCAACGCGCCTCACAGCCTAATCCGAACTTCGTCAGAATGCAACTAATCGCGATCGCGAAACGCTATTCGCAACAGAATCAATTCAGCGAAGCTGCTCTTTTACTAGTGGTCAGTCAATCGGGAATTGAGGGATAGAGACGCTTGAGCTTGATGCGGG